>WLWD01000728.1_pt1 | contig 207645 bp, 130 predicted proteins | sample 6712731 | NCBI WGS metagenome assembly WLWD01 (sample SAMN12718690, study PRJNA576275) | sponge metagenome | isolation source: marine sponge | host: Mycale hentscheli | place: New Zealand: South Island, Marlborough, Capsize Point | collected 2014-11-01 | reverse complement strand
CAATGTTTAATTTGTTATGATTTTTTAAATCTATTTACATATTTTCTTTTTATAAATCTACCGGTGAAAGGGTTAAGAATATCACAAAGAAAAAGTTTAAATAACGTGACTTGATTTTGTTGCTTCTTTTTCAATTCAGACAGTTGCGGGCGGGGGGCGGTTACTATGGCATTGAATCCCATTACCATATATATATATATGTTACAGACCATTTTCAAACTACAAGCCCATTATAAAACCATTTTTAAACAGCCTGGCTCCAAACTAGCCACAAATGTTGCTGGCTGGCTTACAGTGGTGATGTACAATTAAAACCAAGAGCAGTCTCACCTGAAAGTCAGGCAGGCTCCAGATACAAAGTCTGCTCTGGTATTAAAGAGCACACAAGAGCACAAATTATTAGTCTAGATACTGTTTGTTGAATCCAGTTCTCCACAAATTGTAAGAGGGGAACATATGGGGTAATTAGGAAATCTCTGGGAGAAAACGTCATAGAAGTATAAACAACCTTAAAAAAAAATTTCAAAGATATGATGTTTTAGTGGTTCCAAAGTTTCAGATGCAAGCCTAGCTAATGTCAAATTGGTGTGTGGAAACACGTTCATGTCAAGCCTAAATGCTGCCTAATTAAACACATCTTACATGCATTTGCATCCTTTACATCTTGCTGCATCACATAGCAATTTTTCATTAATTACTAGTGACTGAGATTTGTAAAAGCAGACCCAAGACACAGAACTCTTGCGTGTTCCTAAATATTTTTTTCTGAATAGAACTATAAAAAAAAGAAATAAAACAGATAATCTTTTAAAAAGTTTGTTAATCTAAACTTCACTAATCCAAGCAATTTGGACATGCCAATCCTATTAAAAAACACACTCGATCGTTTGTGCGTGCATCTGTCACTTGTCCATCTTCTTATTGAGTGCTAATTGGTGTGAACATCAACAACAATTAACCCTAATTAGTAACCAGTTTAGCTTCAGACTTTGGTGTAGCTCACGCATATTGCTATCCATATTGTGCTGTACTGCTCATGTCTATTATTATTTGCTATTATTATAATTATTTCAGCCGAGAATGACTGAATCATTCATAGTTCTTGGCAACTGCCCTATTTACATTTAGAAGTTTGTTTTTGTTTTTTGCCAGGTTTACTATCCGACTCGTTTTAATGATCTAATTCTTTTAAAAAGGGTTTGACACCCTTCAAAATGGTTTGAATAATTTGACCAGCCTGTTCCAAAATAGTCTGGCCAGTGGTCTGTCCTGTTTTTTTTTAAAACGATCTGGCCTGTTTTAAAATGGTCTGGCCTGTTTTAAAACAGTCTGAGGTTTTGAAAATGGTCTGGTCCATTTTAAAACAGTCTGGCCTGTTTTAAAACGGCTAGACCATTTTAAAACAGTCCAAGTTGGTCTGTAACATATATACGTAATTTAAAAACTCGACTTTTTTTAGTAGCTTGAATGATAGAAGTTAAAATCAATCATTTAGCTATAGTGTAGTTTTAGGCTCACTCGCCATTTGTGCTCAAGCTACATAAAACTACAGTGTTGTTGGTTTATTTTAACTCTTAACATTCCAGCCACAAAAACTTTTCAATGCCAGTTAACCACTCGCTGCAGCTGTTGGACTTAAAAAAGTACAAACAAAAAAATAATAGCAGATGTTTCTAAGGAATTACCACACAGGCTTGAACCTATATTAAGACATCTTTACTGTTGTAGTAGCCAGAAAAGCTGTGTAAAGGCATATAGTATATACGATGACACGATTGTACCATCTCACAACTGATGGCTTCTCAAAGCTGTAGCGTCTTGTTATATTTAAACTTCATCAATACTATGATAAGTTTAAAAAAATAAAATTATTATGTTCATTTATTTGTTCAACATTTATATTGTGCTATTTTTTAGCTAAGTAGTAGCTTCAACATACAACACTTTCACACACACATACACACACACACACATACTATTTCACTGGACATACCAACACAAGACTTACCTTCGTGGTTAGACTATCAGACAATGGATTTTCAAGTACAACACTTGTGTAGGGTGTATAAATAGCGCATTAACTTACCGCCGCCACTCGTTGAATAGAAAATGAACTCTGGTAAGTTTGAAGTTTTAACAGACTACACCCACAAAAGAGAATTCAAAACGGTAAACAATTCAATTCCATTGGATGGTGCGGGTAATGATAAACCAGAGGGTTCTGTTCAGTGAAATGGAAGGGGTCAACCACCAAGCTAACACAAAAATATCTGAAGGTCAAAGTACAATGACTGACTGACTGACGAAGTGAGGAATGTAACCCTTGCATGAAAGGGTTACAGTCGTATGGTATGGGTGCCACTGAACCGTGACGACACCAATAACACACAAATTGATACAAGCAATATTGGTAGTAAAGGAGTGACACTGTAGACAAAACAGTCTTTCCTGTGCATGCTCATCTAACACTGGCTTCAGTGACTGACTGACTGCCAATGAAGTGAGTACTATAACCTTTTTGCACATGTATGGTGAGCACCAAGTGCAAATTTCCATATAAGTCTATTATAGTTCAGCAAGTTTAGTATAAAAAGAGTGCCAGCTAATAAAGCATTTCATAATTCAAGAAAATGACGGCTTACAAATTCACGCTCATCTTTCTGGCATTCAACATAGCTGTTGGATTAAAAATTCAACCGGCAATTGTTTCTAGAGATGGAAATACATGTCAGGCAGCTGCTGAGCAGGCTAGAAGAAACATGACAGAGCAAGTGAATTCTATTTTGGGACGCCTAACTCTAGTTCCAGAATGTGGCCCAGGGAGTTGGGCACAGGTGGTAAACCTCAACTTGACTCTTTCCGAACAGAACTGTTCCTCACCCTGGGTCACACAGACAAGTCCGGTTAGGTCTTGTGCAGTTGCTAGTCCAGGCTGCGCTTCAGTGTATTATGACCCGTTGACAGTAACCTACCAGAAGGTGTGTGGAATGGCATTGGGATATGCCACTTATACACCAGATGGACTGAGAAACACTGGAATAGACACCAATTACTTGGATGGTGTGAGTATTACTCACGGGGAACCTGGCATGCGCACGCATATCTGGAGTCTAGCTGCAGGCCATGATGACGATGGGTACAGTGTTCATCGCTGCCCCTGTGATAATCCTAATCGTAGTGATGCACCTCTCCCTGGCTTTGTTGGTCAGAACTACTTCTGTGACAATGACTATGTGGACGGACCTGTGTGGGATGGGGAAGGATGCGAAAATCCCTGCTGTAGCTTTAACTCTCCTCCGTGGTTCAACACCACACTCCCCGCTCCCACCTCTGACAGCATTGAAGCAAGGATATGCCAAAATCAAGATGCTAATGATGAACGCATCTACCTGGTTTCTCTTTCTCTTTTTGTGCAATAAATAACATCAGTGAATGTTTGTTATACTTTGTATGAATGAGGTGGTTTTTACACGCTTATCAAAATCCTTGAATAACCAAACTTGATTATGAAACCCGCGCAAATATCATCTCGCCAATTCCTGTTTATTTGGTTTCTCAGTTTGAAAAAAAAAAGAGGGAATCGTACACATACATGGAAGCTTGTAACACGATATGCATTGTACATAGGTAGCATAACACATTGAATTTCACTTCTCCAGAAAAGAGCTGGCACAATGGGGTTCGGATAAGTAAGGATGTACGCTTAACAATCATATTTCATCTCCTGAGCTACTGGTCTTTGTTATGGCAGTCATTTTATGGCAAACAAATATACAGTAGGGGTCAAAAAAAAGTTCCCATAGCGACCAGACTTTTTAGCGACTAACAGAAAAATAGTCTCTAGGGTAAGGAGACTTTTTAACGACTTTTTAAGCGGGTCTGACTAAAACACGGACCGGACCGGACCCATGGACCGGACTAAATTTGCGAAAAACTCACGCACGGCAAGCGCGCATGCCTGGACTCCATGAAAAATTTGTCTATAATAGAACTATAGTACTTTCTTGTTTCTCTTTCAGTGTCAATAAGTTGAAGAGAAAGATTTATTACTTAGCAAAGATAACCCCAAACAGCACTCATTTATTGTTGTTAGCATCAACATGACATTTTTGTAAACATTGCCGTTATTTACTAGCATTTCATTGTTGTTTTGCATAGCTATTATCATATACATAATTATAATTGTTCTTGTTGTTACCATTGCCATAATAATATTATTAACAATAACAAAAAAATTAAAAAAATGATAACAACAATAAAATAACGACAATAATAATAAAATTGTGGGGCATCTTTGAGTTTGAGGATGTAGGCTTTATAGCTACTCGGACTGCCCTCAGAAATGCATAACTGCCACCAGAGTCGATCTATATTATAGCTGATACTGCACCCTCAGCAGTAACTAAATCAAATACTCCTCCAATGCTCAGATGTATATAAAAAAGCAATTAATTAATAGCATGCATGAGATGTGTGAAGGTAACTACAACCAAAGACTTATTGAAGATATGATGGGATAGTTAAATATTATATGGCCGTCCATCCACAAGTGTAACATAAAAAGAAACGAGGCACTGACTGTGCTCATTAGGTGAGAGCACACTAGCTAAGAGAATGTTTTAGAACAGTTAGATAAGTTACAGGTGTGATTATGCAGTGTGTGATATGATAATATCTCTTTATTCTTCATCCTCTTGTGGGAAGTCCCACAATTATAGTGACAATAAATATTATCATGTACTGAACTCAGGTACTCCCATAGAGATTAATACAAATCAAATGAAGCACCAGGAGGTGCGAACCCTCAGCGTATGTCCACCAGAGATCAGCAGTAGATGCGAACGTCTGTTAAAAATTATTTCAAACCTTTAGCATTTAGACACAGACAGTTACTACTTACGGCGATACAAAGAAAAAGCAAACAACAGAGCGAAGGGAAAGCCTCTAGGTTAAAATAGATCAGCTCCACGGTATATAACTCGACTCTTAGTCTAGAACCCCCTTACACGCGTGAAGCGCGACAATTGCAACTGCAGTAGTACTACAAGCCAACCGGCCATTCTCTAGCTGCAATTTAAGCTCACGTGATTATAACGTGCGGTAAAGGGACGTTACTGGTAGCACACTAGCACAACGATACGACGAACGGCTACAATCGACTAGCTTTTTCTTGAAAACTAAGTCGAAACAAAAAAATTCTAGCATATTAAAGGGACTTACTTTGCAAATTTCTCTATCTCTACATAGTTTCAGAGCCTGGAAGGCCGTCATCTTCGAGATCCGTTGTTGAATGAATGAATGACACACAGACAGGATGACTACTGTAACCCTCCGGGCGCATGCGCGCTGAGGGTTAACTACCCCAATATTTTACCATTACATCCCCTTTGGCATTCTAAAAGTTATATTGCATCCCCTTGGGGCTAATTCCAATTTTCTGTTTTCATAATAAATTTTTCATGGTATAAAAATACATCATTTCGACATATCTATATGTGTTATTCTTTTATCTATTAGTGAATTATCACTATTGTTATTGTGTGTCTTTAGATGCTGTGGACATTGTGAAACTTGGTATCTGCGTTGCTGTAGGGAAGCCAATATTGATTGTACAACCAATGAGTGTTGGTCCAGCAAGCAGGGAGTCGTCAAGTCTTGATTTGCAGTACCACTTGATGAAATACTAGAAATTGAAGGCTCAGGCTACCTGTATGAGCTCAAGACATACAGAGCTGGAGAAAGATCCATTTTAGTGGTCAGACCAAGAAAAGGTATGGTCATGGGTGTGGCCAGTATGCAGAGATATGTAATGAAATGTGCCACTTTTAACTGGACATGTGTTTTAATCAAATGACAAAGAATTACACTGCAAGTAACAATATAACAGACACATAATGGTGTATGGACTCACAATTCTAATACAAACCATTTCCAAGTGCCTTAGATGATTTATCTGCAAGGCATAATAGAATGAGGATGTGCTATAATTACTATGTTAATGATTCAATCATTCTCAACTGAAATAATTATAATAATAGCAAATTTTCTCGTTCTTACAACCAATAATATTGTTAATTAAAACTTAACCCGATATTTTGACTTCATTGCCAAATATGCCAACAGCTCAGCCACGAGCAAGCCGAATAAATTGCCGCCAGTTATCAAGTGCCCTCTGTGCACAGACTAGCACAACTTAGTTCAGTGTCAACCCTTCGCCCACTATGACGTAGACAAAAGAAACAAGTTTGTTTGGGAGAAGCGATTGTGTACTAACTGTCTAGGAGAAGGACATGGCTACATGCAATGTCCCTCCAAGTACACCTGCTGAACATGCCACAATAAACACCACACGATGCTGCATCGAGAAAAGTCCACCAGAGAAGCCACGAATGCAGTCCTTTGTGTCAAAGTTCAACCACATGATGTGGATTCAGACAAAGCTGACAGTGACGTGACATTCGTGGAGACAGCTAAGGTGGTAGCCATGCCAGGCAGCATCACACCAGAGCCAGAGTATTGAGATCAGACGTTAAATCACTCTGACAAATGTGTTGCCTTGTCACCTGAGAAATAATGTCACTTCCTAGAATTTGAACTGAAATAAGTGCACAATGCAAGTACATGGAGCTTTAATTTACATGCATTTGTGTCCTTACATCTTGCTGCATCATAGAGTAAAAAGAGAAAATGTATTTTTCCTTTAATTTAATGTGTCCTGTGTAATTTATAATATAGTTTGAATTTGTTAATAAAAGAATGTGGTTATGGGCATAATAGTTAGATCATATCACTCCATTGTTGGTAAAGAGAAATAAACCCTCCTTTCAAAATTCCATAGACGTAATATATTTCCCCTTATTTTTAGTGACCTTTCTGTAATGAATCTGTTGTGCACAGAGCTAGCAGGAAAAAAAGATTACTCTGAGAAACATAATTCATTAACATCTAACTTGTTGTTTGTTGATCTTTGTATCTGTGTGGGTGAATACTTTAGTGGGACCAAGAGGGAGTTCAAATTTGTGAAATGTTTAGTTTGGAAAAACTCATTACATATTTGTGACAGGCTCTGCAAAAACCAGGAATTTTGGCAAAAGTGTCAAAGCTGTAAAACAGTAGCTAAAAATACAGACTGTGGTCAAATTTGCTGAATTTTTGAATTTTTCACTTATTAAATACATTAATTGTTCTATCATTATGCAAATTTCAAAGCTTAAAATGTTTGTATCACATCAAGTGCACTATTGAAAGAAATTCTTTTTTTTTAAACATTTTATTTCTTCTCAGCTTATACGGAAATTAGCAATACATAAAGCGTAGGATGTAAGTTTTCAGGGTTTTCTGGTTACTCGAAATGTTGGTTACTACAAATAATGGAACCTTTGGTTAAGTACTCACTATTGTTCAAGATGATTCTTACCGTACTTTAGAAAAGCCTATTCTTCTTAGTAAGTGGCACACCAGAAACCCACTCCATTTTTATTCACATTTTCAATGTCCATAGTAAAAATACTGTGTACATATGTTATATGGTTCAAGTTAAGTAATTTTCAATAAGTATCAGGATTTTCAATTTTTTAAGCAAATTCCTGGATTTTGCAGAGCCTGTCACATTTATGCATTTCTCACATTGTAATTTGTGTACTTACCTGTCTTTTTTTTCCTTTTTTGTCTGAACATGAGAACATAGCCATGTCTACTGAATGACCTTGCCTATCTTATAGGTTTTCACCCTAAATGACTGCGACCCACCTTACTCAGCTTTCGTTAATGCTCTAATAGAGTGATAAACTGTAGCCTCTCCTATAATTATAATGGTATGACTATTCTGTATTCCTGCACTATTTATTTGTGAGTGTGAGAGCTTTTTTTTTAATTTTCATTTAAAAGAAGTTTATTGCAAGGTCTTTTCAGTTACATTCTTTTAAGAAGATGGACAAGTGACAGATGCACGCACAAACGATCAAGTGTGTTTTTAATTGGCGAGCGAGCGTAGCGAGCGAGACACTTACAGGGGTAACACAATTGAAAATCGGGGATGTTTGTTTATTTATTTATTTGTATATATGTTTGGACGTACGTATGTAATTAAACGCGCGCGCGGGGTACTTTTTTCTCAAAAAAACACGGCTTTTTAGGATTGAACCCAGTTTATTCTGAAACTACAACATTAAGCAAGCCTACTTTATACTTAAAGCTCCAAAGAGTGCGAAATTTTCTGCGAAAACGCTTGCTTTTCAAGAAACAAAAAGTTGATTCGACCGGTTACTATGGCATTGAAGACCCTTTTCCAGACTTAATTTCAAACGCCGTTTTAGGGGGGATGATACGGAGCTAAAATTACAAATAATTACACAGGATTATTTTTTTATCGTAGCTGAGAGGTTGTTCAAGAGTTACTGGTAATTGAGATCATCAGAATGGCAGATGTTTGATACTACAAAAGTTACCATTAATCAGGTAAGAGAGTGATTTTGTATTTGTTTGCTGAAATAAAAGGTCATAACGGCTATTATAGTTTTTGCATGAACTAAGCTAAAACATAGTAACAATACTTAGTTTTATGTTACCTAACTATCAGGCTCGCTCGCCATTTGTGCTCAAGCACACCACTAGTAGGATTGGCATGCCCAAATTGCTTGGATTAGTGAAGTTTAGATTAACAAACTTTTTCAAAGACTATCTGTTTTATTTCAATTTTTTTTAAATAGTTCTATTCAGAAAAAAATATTTATGAACATACAAGAGTTCTGTGTCTTGGGTCTGCTTTGGCAACTGCCCTATTTACATTTAGCAGTTTTTTTGTTTTTTTTTGTTTTTTTTGCCAGGTTTACTATCTGACTCATTTTAATGATCTGATTCTTTTAAAAAGGGTTTGACACCCTTCGAAATGGTTTGAATAGTTTGTTCTAAAATAGTCTGGCCAGTGGTCTGGCCTGTTTTTTTAAATGGTCTGGCCTGTTTTAAAACAGTCTGAGGTTTGGAAATGGTCTGGCCCATTCTAAACGGTCTGGCCCGTTTTAAAATGGCTGGACCATTTTAAAACCGTCCAAGTTTGTAGGTCTGTAACATATATATGTTAATGAATTTTCTAGTTAATTAAATAGTATACGGCAGTTTCTCCTTATTGGCGAGCGAGCGTAGCGAGCGAGACACTTACAGGGGTAACACAATTGAAAATCGGGGATGTTTGTTTATTTATATATATGTTTGGACGTATGTATGTCATTTTGTACTTTGACCCTCCGTATTTTTGTGTTCACTCCGCGTTCGACCCCGTCCCAAACTTCACTAAACAGAATCCTCCGGTTTAGCGACCATTACCCGTATCACCTTAGAAATTGAATTGTTTACTGCTTTGAATTCATTTGCGGGTGCAGTTAAAACGCAAAACCTTATGGGAGCTCCATTTCTATTCGAGTTAGTCGCTATTTGTCACAGTTATAAGCCCTACTCAACAGTATTTACTTGTAAATTCATTGTCCACTAGACGAACCACGAAGGTAAGTCTTGCGTAGGTATGTTCAGTTGTGTGAAAGTATTGTGCGTTACAACTACCATTAAGAATGTCACAAAGAAAACTTTAAATAACGTGACTTGATTTTGTTGCTTCTTTTTCAATTCAAACAGTTTCGGGGAGCGGTTACTATGGCATTGAATCCCCTTTACCGCCATACGTAATTAAAAAAACTCGACTTTATTTTAGTAGCAGCTTGAGTGTTACTTGTTAAAAAATCAATCATTTAACAATAGTGTAGTTTAAGGCTCGCTCGCCATTTGTGCTTAAGCACACCACTAGTATATTATGTGACAGTATATGCATCTGAAGTGACTTCTTATTAATTATAGAATGTACGACAGTTTCCCCTCGTATAATTTGTGATGGTGGATGCATCTGAAGTGACTCCTTATTAATTATAGAATGTACGACAGTTTCCCCTCGTATAATTTGTGATAATGGATGCATCTGAAGTGACTCCTTATTAATTATAGAATGTACGACAGTTTCCCCTCGCATAATTTGTGATGGTGGACGCATCTGAAGTGACTCCTTATCAATTAAAGAGTGTACAACAGTTTCCCCTCGTATAATTTGTGATGGTGGATCGCATCAGAAGTGGCCCAAAATCATATGACTCAAAACTGAGCAGTTGCTTCACAATGACACCATTCTTAGCAATTTTTCTTCCTTAAAATGTACGTCTTGGGAGGGGATGAGGGGAGGGGAAAGGGGGAGGGGGAGGGGGGAGAGAAAACTTCTAACATTCACTAATAATGTATTTACCATATATAATATGGGACATGCAGGCCTCTACATTCACATTAAAGAAATCCACTTCAAGTATCCCTCTACATAATTTTAGCAGTTCAATGTGATGAATTCTGGCTTAAACGTGGAGTTCGAAGTTATAATTCAATGTTGTTCTCTTATGGACTTGTTTACAACATTCTGGGTATAAAAGGTGAATCCCCGGTGTGCCCTTTGACAAGCTCCTTCTCCATTCAAATTTAAAAAGTAGTCGCACAAAGAAAAGCCTTCCAGAATAGCTCACTATTCATCAATTATGTTTAATATGAGTGTCAACACACAAACAGGTGTTATATAATCATTTTTGCTTGTGATATAGCAGAGTAATAAACTCTATCTCCTATCAATGCTGTGTGTATATACCAAATTACTTCTTGATTGAAGGCGATCCCTCAGGATAGTATCTAGCAGTACTTGACAGTATACTGTAAATCCTGTGTAGTTGAATTTAGTCAATGGCCGACAGTACTCTTCTTCTTTTTATCCCGCAGTTTTCCTCCACTACTTATTCTTAGCCTGTTTCCAGTTTGTTTGTGTACTACTGTAAGTTGCTGTAATTTGTTATTTTCTAGGAAGCATGGAAAACCCTTTCTTTAGCTAAAATATACTAAGACATAGTTCAAAATAAAGGTAGGAAAAACGTTGTGTACTCTTTAATTAGCTAGAATTCACTAACACATGTATCTACACTTCAAAATACGGGAGGGGAAACTGTTTAATTAGCTAGAATTCACTAACACATGTATCTACGCTTCAAAATACAGGAGGGGAAACTGTTTAATTAGCTAGAATTCACTAGCACATAATTATGTCTATGCTTCAAATAAAGGAGGGAAAACTGTTGCGTACTCTTTAATTAGCTAGAATTTGTTAATACAATGTTTCTACGCTTCAAAATAAAGGAGGATGCATATTTTTTAATTAGCTGGAATTCATAATAATAATGATGATAATAGTTATAATAATAATAATAACAATGACAAAGATAATAATGAAGATAATAATAATAATAATAATAATTATAATAATAATGATAATAATAATTATAATAATAATGATAATAATAATTATAATATTATTATAATAATAATGATAATAATAATTATAATAATAATAATAATAATAACAAATAATAATAATAATAACCACAATAAAAATAATAATATAGTTGGTGAGCGAGCGAAGCGAGCGAGACACTCTCAGGGGTAACACAATTGAAAATCGGGGATGTTTGTTTATTTATATATATGTTTGGACGTATGTATGTAATTTTGTACTTTGACCTTCGTGTTTTTGTGTTAGTTATGTGGTCGACCCCGTCCCAAACTTCACTAAACAGAATCCTTTGGTTTATCGATCAGTACCCGTATCACCCTAGAAATTGAATTGTTTACCATTTTGAATTCTTTTGCGGGTGCAGTTAAAACGTGAAAACTTAAGGGACTTCCATTTCTATTCGAGTTAGTGGCGGTGGTAAGTCAATGCGCTCTTTGTCATGGTTATAAGCCGTGCGCAACAGTATTTACTTGAAAATACATTGTCTACTAGACTACCGCGAAGGTAAGTCTGTCTAGGTGCATGTCCAGTTGTGTCAAAGCATTGTGTGTTACAACCACTACTTAGCTAAAGAATCTCACAAAGAAAGCGTTTAAATAACGTGTATTGTTTTGTTGTTGTTTTTCCCTTCAATTCAAGCAGTTGTAGCGAGTTACTATGGCACTGATACCGTGTATGCGAAATTTAAAAACTGGACCTAATTTTCAGTAGCTTCAGTGTTAGAAGTCAAAATCATTCATATAAAAATAGTATAGTCTTTAGGCTCGCTCGCCATTTGTGCTCAAGCACATCACTAGTTTTATAGTAGTAATTATAGTTTTATTACTATAAGCTTTGGGGAAATTATATAACCGTATTTAAAATAGTTGACAGTACACAACCTCAACAGGATTATCTTAAAGAATTAATGTCAACATAGCATTGTTGTATGCATGTAATAGTATTCCATTACTTTATTACATTAAATTATAATCATTCTCGTTGCCATTGCCACAATAATAACAATAACACAACAATTACACTAATGGAAGCATCACTGACAACAAAATAATTCCCATTTATTAGTGCTGTCTGAGCTATTTTTTCTTACCTTTGCCATGTAACAGATATTTCTCTTCCACTCATTGCCACCAAAATAAGAAACAGGGTAGTACCAATATCTTTATCAATAAGTTGGACTTGGAGAGACTAGTTTACACAAGTCGGCAGAGAGTTTTTCGAATTTAGTCCCGGTCTTTTAACCGATTACTTCCGGAATTAATTACTGCGCGGGGCCGCCGTAAAACGGAATTCTTTTTTGCACGCGGTCACGGTCGACCCTTCTAGAAGGAGTTACTTGAAAACTACGAGCGTTGAGACGGAGTGAAGTGAGATCGCGGAAAACAAAGTACAGACCGCTAGTTCCTAGAGGGCTATTCTATGCTACTATAGACACAGATTAGCCCTAGGCTATATTTATTCTAAGTTTCAGCGTCGGGAATGGAAAGATTTTGTCATAACAACGATCACAGGCAGTAAAGGACATTAAAGGCAACTAAATTTAGAGAGAACAGAACATCAGAACTGTCTAAAAGTTAGTAGCTACTACACTATCATAAGGTAAGAATATTTATTGGACAAAATAGTCTGTTTGACATAATAAAAAAAATTGTTTTGGTGGTAGCTAATTAGAACATAAACGGTTGCATTGAAATAAAAATGAAAGAAAGTTTCAAGACAGGATAGATATTGATATAGTTAGTTTCTTTGGTGCCAAGACAGAAAACAATCATGCTTAGTGCCAGTGTGACACAGCCACACATCACATTCTTTACAAAACCATTGTGTGTCCATTCTTTTTTTGTTTTCTCTGCAGAGAGCACACTTTCCCCTTTTGTGCCCATGGTCTGTTGGAAATTGAGCTGGAAAATGAAGCATAGGAAGTGAACGGATGGTGTGACTTCTACTACGACCAGCTCTCTTTCTGGTACAATAATTACCAATCAGCTCCAAAGCCAGCATTTCTCAAAACTTCAAACTCTTCATCTTTCTATCATGAGAAATATTGTAAAGAATGAAACTATTTGTAATGGTTACGTCAAACAGAAAATTAATGATGTATTTGTAAAATTTGCGGCATTTCATTCGAACATGATAGTATCCACGATACTGATCTCCTAAGTTCACTCCTCCCATATCATTTATTGTATTCAACACAGGCCATTGGACAGGGTTAGACATTTGTGAGCCATCTTCTGCCATAACCTCATCAGAGTCAATACTTCAGCAGCATTTAGTCTTTTTTTAGCCATTTCTGTTTTGATTCAATTATTATGAGGTATCAATATATTCTATTTCATAAAATCATTATTTTAATGTCTATATATGTTGTCTAACTATCAGAGCATATTTCTCAATTTTTTCTTATGGCAGCTACTACAAATTATTATCTATTATCAATCTTACTTGGTTGTAGTTTAACCACAAAGACTCCAGGAGAGGCTACCTCACAGTCCAAACAGTTGTAATAAAACCAAACCTAAGCTGCTTTTCTCTGGCCGCATTTATCGCTGGTTTTAATCTGATTATGCTGATGCTACACATCAAGAGGTGCTGTCCTGTACTTGTTTAACCACAATAACTGAAGTGCTCTAGAAGGTACTGTAAAAAAGTCAGACACCCTAGAAAAAAGTCACAGTAAAAGGTCGCTACAGAAAAAAAAAAGAAAAAAAATTGCCAAAAACGTAGGCTAAAATTGCACAAAAAAATAAGTGTTAAAAGTCCTCCCAACAGACTTTAGAAAGTCCTTAGAAGTACTCAATGGGAACTTTTTTTTTACCCCTACTGTACTAAGACCACCCTTTAACTATTCTCTAAAGTTCCCTTGCAAGTTCAATATTAAACTGTCAAGCTACTTCACAGGATGCAAAGCATCTGATTGAACAAAATTAGATTTGTTTTGGTACTGCATGATTCTTAAATTCTTGGTCAATCAAAATATTACCTAATGAACTGCAGCAATTTGGTCTAGCAGAAGTTGAAAATGAAAAAAGTCAGCCACATTAGACTTCTTTATCTAATGAACCCTCAGTGCTATTAAACACTACCTAGCTATTACAATATAATCTCCTTACAAAAGAACATGCAATCTGTTAGCTATTTTAATGAGGCATCAATATAGCTCGACCAATAAAAATGGTACATGGAAATGCTGTCTTCATAAGAGAAGAAGCTAAACTAGCCAGAAACACTCTCCTGTATACATTTTCAACGCGAAACTTCACTTCTTTCAACTCCATTAACTTCCTTGAGCATAAAGCAAACTACACCACTGGCTGCAAGAAATTCATCTGCTCACGTGATTATGACGTGACGCTAGGGGGTGTTACCTCTCATCAGAATGCTTTGGATTCATGTTGTGCTTATATTCATTAAATGTGTTGAGTAGGCTAGATAGAGACCATCAATGTGGGAGTGATACCATACAATTAGAAAAATATTGTTAGCTTGTGAGCTTGATATTAACCACTTAATTTTTTTTGTAACTACTTCAAGTTTATAAGAAAATATAACAGTTGATGTAACAGAAATGCTTATGCTGCAGGACTTAATATTTGCTACAGTATTAGCCTCCACAAACACACACACACACACACACACACACACTTCTTGCTCAGATTCAGGGCACTGATGATTTTTTTTTTGATTTTTTTTTCATTAATTGTCAGTGTTTGCGTATTGATTGAGCAGTTCATAATTCCTGGCCTGTTATTGCAGCATGTCTACACATCACAAAGATATAACCTAACCCTCTAACACTGACGTAACTCATTCCCCACACCCACATCCCCCATTCACCTCTCGTACCTTAGCCAAAGTTCCTGTGTCAAACCCTGCTGGACAAATATGGTTTTCCTGTCACTGATTGTTTTATTAAATCAACCTGCTTGTATTTTTGTGTAGGCCCTGAGATTGCAGCAGCAAGAGGCAGCTTTGGGGTTTATGACAAAGTCCAAGTCTCTATTGTATACGCTACAGAATGAAGTAAGTAGATTGGCTAATGTTTTATGTAATTCCCTCTACTAACTTTGAAATCCTGTGGCTTAGGTCACATACATATTCATGAATTATAATTGCCTATATAATGTGTTAGTTAGACAGTCACATAGTGCAATGCCCAGAGCCTACCTATTATGATTTGTCCAGGTAGAGTTTATTTGGTCACAGAGGAATGCGCTCCCAAACCGATAGCAGTTTGAGTCACATGAATCTTGAAGCTTGATAAGCCATGACGTTGACTCCCACAAGTGAAAATGGGGAGGAACTAATATATACGTCATTACTACGTGTCTTATACTTGCTGAAGTAATGAGAATATTTTCCTGGCTGTATTCACTGCCTTTTACATGGTTTTTGTTGAAATGAAAAGCAGCTGTTTCCTTTTCTTTTCCTCATATAATTTACAAATCTGTAAATGAAAGTATTTCAGTAGCTATATACAATAAGCCTCTCACTGGCTAATACAATTCATTCATTTCCATTTTTTCTAGGTTAATAATGTGTCAAAATTAATATTAAACCAGGACTTCTAAAGACTATAATAACATGAAGTACATGTATTAGTCTACATTTGTGGTCAATTTTGGTTGCCTAGCAACACACTGCAAAGTCGTTATGGTGACCACAACATAACTGTTTCACAACCATGTGCCACATTTGAGTGCAATATTAGCAATTGTTTTGTACACGATTAGATATTATTATTAGTATTTTTGTACCATGGTTTTGTTCAAACCATCCAATCAGATTGCTCAATTTGGGGTGAATATATTTCATACCAACTGCCTTTGAGGTGAATAAATGAACTGTCCAATCATAAATTAGATTTTATGTGTTTTCTATAGCCTATAGCGATGGACAAACAGTTGCACCTCTCTGTGTTTGGTCAGTACAGGATTTACACTATACTCGGGCATTCAGCCCTCGGGTGTGTAAATCCCATACCAACCTCAGTGTCGTGGTTTAACCTATACTTACTGTAAGCAGGCACCTCAGCCAGCAATGCTGCAAGTTTGGCACAAAAACAACAACAACAACATCCAATATGAAGCACCAAAGGTGAAGCGCTATTAAACACTACCTAGCTATTACAATATAATCTCCTTCCAAAAGAACAAGCAATCTGTTAGCTATTTTAATGAGGCATCAAAATAGCTCGACCAATGAAAATGGTACATGGAAACGCTGTCTTCATAAGAGAAGAAGCTAAACTAGCCAGAAACACTCACCGATATATATTTTCAACGTGAAACTTCACTTCTTTCCACTCCGTTAACTTCCCTGAGCATAAAGTGAGCTGCACCGCTGGCTGCAAGAAATTATTTGCTCACGTGATTATGATGTGACACCAGGGTGTGTTGCCCATAAAAGCTTGTACCTACACAGAGCTGAAAGCTTCTCGTTTTCTCAACGATTATCCCGAAATTTAAAAAAGTAGCACAATTAAAGGTCTTAAATCTTCATCCAGAGTAAGTTCATACCTAAATCAACTGTTAATTGTCAGTAATCTCCAAAATCAGAGCGTGACAGACAGACAGACAACAGACAAACGGACAAATAGACAGGACGACTACTATAACCCTCTCGCGCATGCACACTGAGGGTTAATAAACTAACAAGTACCCTGCCACAATAGTGGCACTTGACATGTTGCAGAATAAGAAAGCAATAGCACAAGTTATCTTGCTCAGTTATCATTCTCTACCTTTGGTTTAGGTTACATAAGTTTCCCTCTCCTGCTCTCTTTTTTCTGAACTATCTGAGCTTTTCTCATAACCCACCTCTCCTTTCTTCAGCTCTTCTTCTTGAGTCATGGAGTCACCATTTCCTTTGTCTATCTCTCCTGTTTCTAAATTTCTGTCCTGCTTTGAGAAACTTTGTCTTCTATTTCGTACTTTCGCCTTCCTTTTGGAAACTAACCCCTGCCTTTACTCGTCGATTCTACCCGCTTTTTAGGTACAATTAATCACTCGCGTTTTTGCCTTCTCTTCCCTTCCATTTTAAACCTACACTGTACCTCGCCAATTCCACCCGCTTTTTAGCTACGATTAACGATGCTTTACCAAACCATACAAAGTTCATGAATTATTCATGAATACACACACCATCGGTCATCATCGTTACTGACACAAAAGCTTATTATTATATAGATGAATATAATGTCAAGGCAAAATATTGCGGGCACACGATACTTTCCAATTCAATAATAGGCCGATTCAGTACCCAATAATATACAATATCACTGACAATCTATGGCCCTAGCAATCAATAGAAAGAAATTTTTTTTCGAAACTGACTTTTGGAATATACAAAATAAATGTTGAATATGATACAAAGTTGAAGGAAATTGTTAGATATAGCCAGTATAGAGCTCAAGATGACAATGAGAGCAAGAGAATTTTTTAAAGAAAAATAAAAACCTAAGCAGAGACAAATGAATATACTTTTTATAACAATAACAAACCATGACCACTGAGCACATCTATATGCCAGGCATAACACAGATACACATGCACATAGTGAAATATAGATTAATCATTGAATACCGCAGAATATCACGAGTTATATTCCAGCGGTATCCAATGATTAATCAATTTATTGTGTACTGGTCATGTGCGAATGGCATAGAAACCGAGTGGCTAATGTAATGGATGCTGCCAAGAAGTCTTTCAATTATTTTTTCTGATGAAGTCATTGAAAATCTTTTCTCTAATATTCGAGGTGCAGTAGAAAGGGAGTGTGAAAGGCAAGAAGTACCGCCATCTTGTAGCATTGAGAGTGAACAATCAGTTAGTCTTGACGATGACGAATTACGGAAGTTTTTAGAAGAGCAAAAAAACTGTAATACTCAAAATAAAATATTACCTGACTTGAGTACGTGGTAGCTATCGTTCGTGCAAAGGGATAAATGAAAAGCAAAAAATTGAGAATGTTTCACCCAAAAAATTAGACAGACTTCTCACGGAGTGCAAGCGGTAGTCTGTATGAACCGAACACTCTCATAGCTAGTAATAAAAAGTCTCTGCATTCATATGAAGCTATTTTATTTAACCAAATTAATGTAATTGGCACAGAATGGTATTATAGAATTAGCAGACCCTCAGGGGATGCAATAACTCAATGCAATAACTCTGGACTTCCCCTTTACTGCAGAATATTGCGGGCACACGATACTTTCCAATTCAATACATTTTCTACTTAAAGGCACTCAATAGGCCGATTCAGTACACAGTAATATACAATATCACTGACAATCTATGGCCCCAACAATCAACAGAAAGAAAAACAACAACAACAACAACAAAAAATCACATGAATTCTTCAAACAGCGGAATGAACTAAGTATAGTTACATACATCACAATGAGGAGGTTGGTATGGGATTTACACAACTGAGGACCGAAGGCCTGAGGATAGCGTAAATCCCATAACTGACCGAACGGAGGGGTGCAACCAACTTGTACCACAGCTCTAAATATAATTTACCGCCATTATTGGCAAAACTACTACTCACTTTTTTTAATGAATAATACAATGTAATAGGTGATTGTCTTACCATGAACATCAATTTCCATCTCCTCTTCGACATAGCTGCTGGTACCTTCACTACCTACAGCACTCTTGTAGCTCTGAAGAGTACAAAGTGACAGCCTTCGAGCAAGTCCAACTCACTAGCTATATATCTCCTCTCCCTCTTCCTCCTCACATTCTCTGACACAATGTCGTCACAGACAAGATCCACCACTCAGTTGCAGAAAACTTCCTTGCCATTTCCAATTCAACACTAACTTTTTTTTTTGGCCCATCTACCTTAGTTACATAATAGCTATATCCATTCTAGAAATATATATACTAGAACAATATATTAGCCGTGCTCTGGACACTGTAGCTTGGCTTTGGTAAAGGATTTTCACTTGTAATGAACTTTCTCTTTATTTATTTATTTATTTATGTATATTATTTAGGGAGAGCTATGAAATAGGACAAGGATATAATGGAGTGTCTGGATTGAAGCAGGCTCGTACACTTCGACTTCTTGCTAATGCTTTTCTCAAATGGGATGGTAAAACACACTGGCAGAAGGCACTTAATGCTGTTGGTGAGGAAATAATCTTAATTTACTTATCTTAATCTTAGCTTTATCTCTAGGTTTAGCCAATTCTGAGGATGCTCACATTTTTCTGGTCTTATGCTCAAGTTCTCTATTCTTCTGGATTATGATCCTCAAAGTGATATCATTCGTAGAGGTATATTGCCAAGGTGTATGGACTCACTATACATGTAGTTATTTATTAACCCTCAGCACACATGCACGAGAGGGTTATAGTACTCAGTTTGTTTGTCAGTCAGTCAATCAATCATTCTGTCACATAACAAATAGCAGATCTCGAAAATGTCAGCCTCCTGAAGATTGAAACAAGAATCAAAATGTTGCACTGGACAATTTAAGTAGTCCCTTTAATGTGCCAGAATACTTCATTTTGACTCTTTTTTTTTTTTTTCAGAAAAAGCTAGTTATTTTTCAGCTGTAAGCTCATAAGTGATTATTGGTAATGCCCCCTATTGTCACGCATACTCACAATGAGCTAATAATTTCTTGCTGCTTTGCCTGCGGTAGTCTTGCTTCTCAGTCTCGGTGGTTTACCAGTTTGAGTTCCCAGTTGAAACTACCTGGTAACTGAGTGTCCTTTGCAGTTTTCTTATAAAGACAGCATTTACATCTACCGTTTCATTGCAAGAGCTACACATTGACTTGCACGGGCCACATATCAACTTGCTTGAGCTACACATTGACTTGCACGGGCCACATATCAACTTGCTTGAGCTACACATTGACTTGCACGGGCCACATATCAACTTGCATGAGCTACATATTGACATATTGATACTATTACAACAAATAAATTATTCTTTGGGTCTTTGTAATAGCTAGCTAGCTACTGTATAGTAACACTGAGGGTCTGCACCTTTGGTGCTTCATTAATATTTTTTTTATTATTGTTGTTGTTATTATTATTGTTGTTGTTGTAATTATTATTATTGTTGTTTCAATGATTCCTATTATTATTGTTGTTATTATTATTATAATCTATATAATAATACACTTATTTGTCTGTGACGACAACAATGATGGTGTATATATATTCAAGAATAATCCACGAGATGAGCCTGGTTGGTAAAGCACTGCCTCAAACTGATGATCAGCACATGGCTATTAAAAACAATGACTATTAGAAACAATGACTCAACTCTTTTTAACCTTTCCTCTATTCAACTCTTTCTTCTTGAATCATGGATTCCTTTCTCCCTTTGTCTATCTCTCCTGCTTTCAAGTTCTCTGTCCTTTTATTAGTAAAGCTATCACCTCCATCCATTCCTCACTGATTTCACCTGCTTTTATGAGATGACTCTGAAAGAAAGATAGCAGGAGAGGAAAACTTATGGAACTAAATCCAATAGTTCAGGATTAAGAATTGATAAAAAGACCTTATGCTGCAGCATTCATAATTTTAAAGGTGGTACATCCTGTGTGGACAATTGCTAGTCTATATAATTATATGTATGCTTGTCTGCCAGTAATGATGACCAACGACAACGATGGTATGCGTATTCAAGAATAATAGTGTTGTCAGTAGTAGTGATTGTTGTGGTGTGTGAATCTAAGGGTGTGGCTAGCGTAATAAGTGAGCTCGCCCTAGGTGAGGACTGGAAAAGTTCATAAACCATTTTAAAGAGAAGGCAACAGTTTCACAAAGCTTAAGTCCACAATCATGGATAGAAGGACAGAGAGACTGAGAAGCAGGAAGAGTTAAACAAAGGAGTAGGTGGTAGTCCATGACTCAAGAAGAAAGAGCTGAAGAAAGGAAAGGGTTTAGGAAGAAAGAGAGCAGGAGAAACAAATGATGTAACTAAACCAAGTGGTAGAGAAAATAAGAATAAAAAATATGTATATCTTATGCTATTGCATTCATGAAAGTTGGTGCATCAAGCGTCACTATGTGGCAGGGTACTTGCTAGTCTATAATACGCTAGTCTTATCAGTAACAAAGATGGCGACTGTTGATACCCGAGTTCTGATACTTAAAAAGTATCCAATGTGAATTCTGAGTTAAAAAGGGTCCTGAGTGTATGTATTAGGGTCTAGAATGTATAACTCTTATAGGTTGTAAATCCACTGTCAAGTTACACTGTCTCCACATACACACAGGATTAGAGATATTGGTTAGACAAGTTTGATATAGGATAGTAGACCACAAGGACTAGAGCAAATGACCTCAAAATACAAGAGTTAAGCTACCACAGGTATGAGATACAACTGAAAGTGATAATAAAACAGCTAACATTGTAACAGCTGGAAAGCATGCAACTGACCAATCAGCTGCCAGCACATACCAGGAGGGAAGGGAAGTGGGAAGTAGGACAACAACAGGAAATGATAAGATAAAGAATACACAAAATAATAGTAAATTAATATGAAAGTCACACAGTGTTCAGTGGCCTGAACATTTAGGGTATCTGATATGTCATGGTTACTTTATATCATAGCTGCCATTATGTATTAGTCTTTTGTCTATTGCTATTAATAGATCCTAATATTATAATTTTATGTTGCATATTTTCTCTTGCACTTATTGGTTCACGTGTTCAGAGTGTAAACAATGGAAGCTATCCCAATTCGTTTGTCAGTTTTAACCTGTTAGATAAATCCTATGCTATATCCTGCAGGTTTGAAAATATCTTAAGTCCTAAATTGACTTCTATTCTTTATGCTTCAATCATATCATTCCGATCTCTTGCCCTAATTCCAGCTATAATCCCTGATCTAGATTGATAGATCACTAATCTCAGTAATTAATAAAATTCCACCTCTGATTACCTCAAGGAAAATGTCATTGAAGAAAACCATGTTCTCTATTGTTAGCTCAAATCATCACAACTTTTTGCACAAGATAAGCTCAGTCCAAAGAACATAAAATTTAATTATTTTGGTTAAATGTTATATAAAAAAAATTGTTAATAAAGTTCAAAATCTATAGGATTTCTTACTCATATATATGATTCTATTATACAAGCTAAACAATAGATACAAGCTAAACAAAAGCGATATAGCTTGGCTAGCTATGCACATTTACAACTATGACTGCAATGATAAATATGACAAATCCAAGTATTCCTGAAAATATGCTGATTATACTGCACACTATGGAGACTTTGCTAGATATTCTGCTGTGCCGTTCGTTCTTCTTATCAGTATAGAGTGCCTGAAAAAAAAAATGATTCATTATAAATCATCCAGTATAGCATTGTTAATAGAATAGCCAATGTAAGCTTTTGTACTGTCACTATTTTATTATTTTGCCTCCAGAAACTATTAACTTACATAAAATGAAAGAGGAATTGCTACAAGTGAACACGGCAGTCCAAATCCAAATATTGTCCCAATCAATAGTGAGAACATGGAGAAGTACAGAGCCTTGTAGGCATTACTGTTACCAATTCCTGACTGCTGATTTGTATTGGCCTGTCATAACAATCACAATAATAATAATAATTAATCAAATACTTGACATCACAGGTAACCTCTGTATTAATAGAGAGATAGTATTAGGTCCAGTTTAGTAATGATCAATAATATGAAATTGTTCCCTTGTAGATAGATTCTAGTAGCAATATTAGCTTTCAAAAGGTAATAGTTAGTGTTAAGTAGATAATATTTCCAGCTAGCGGTGAATAAGAAAGTGTTATTTAAAAAGCCTATATGCAACAAAATATGTGTTTATACTGGCATTAGCTAAGTATCAGAATGTAACTGATTAAGGAAGTTACAATAAGCTATTTGAATAAGATCCCGTATTTGCCATTGATAGTCTATAATTTGATATAGGGACTAACAGTAATTTTGTACATACAATATTTAATTGGAGCCCCACTACGTAATACTTCAGTATTATTGCTTCAAATATTGTGTTCAAATCTTTGCTTTGAAATCTAAAATTATTTATAACCTATAACATTCTGTTCATTGCATTCTTGAAGAATGAATTATAATCTAAATTAGTAACCTTCCACAAATAGTTACACATACTATCTTACTTACATTATCCACAGTCATTGCAGTAGGTTGGGCTAAATTGAGACACAACAATAATCAAAGTAACAATGAATTCAAGTACCAACCTGTGAAACTTTGAGCCATTCTTTTTTTCTGCTAGAACTAATTTACTGAATCTTCTTTTATACAAAATGAACAGTTTGTTTGGTAATTGAGTGGTATTTTCACTTTAGTGAGAGTTATTTCAAATTTATACAAGGCAAGTGATGAAAGCAAACAGTGGTGGGAGGTTTAGGATAGTTTTTTTTCACTTAACAACAACAAACTGTATGGTGTTTGTAGCTCAGGTTGTCTAGTCAACACATAGTTAACATAAAATAATCATAAAAATATGTCATAAGTCAATTTGGTGAGAAAAACTGTTCAATAATCACTTAACACCCAAGTTATTTTGTATCTCTCCCGCACATGCTCACCAATGCTCACAGACTCCCAATTTCTCCTATTGGAATGTTCTGTCATCACACCATTCAAGAAGAAATACAGTTTATCCATTCAATCAATAAGTAAACTTATTGAGTTAACTTCTGTCACAATATTTGAGAATAGTCTAACTGCTGATGTTTCTCTAAAGGGTGACACAAGTGGTTTTACCCATAATGTTGAGAACTTGTGCTGAATTGTTTGTGGTGTGTATGTAGGAAGCAATCTTGGTATACTGGATATCACTTAAACAGATTCATTTGATGTTACTGCTCTCTTTATAGGCTCTTATATACAATGCAGGATGAAAACAAAAAGGCTAGCTATAACCGAGATAAAGTACAGCCACTTTTTGTTTTGATTTTTAATTCTGTAGTTACTGTTAAAAAATCCTGTGAAATCTAGCTACATCAAGAATGCTTTGTATTCTGCTGTTTAGACTATTGAATGAAGTTTTGATCCGTAATAAATAATTAAGTTGTTATGTAATTGAAGAATAATAGCTTTATTTGTAAGTGCTTTTCTATGACACAATTTTGATAACATTATCTAAGAGTGTTAGTAACATTTATATATGCAAGACTTTACCACTTGATGGTCACTGAAACTTACTGTGTTTTACAAAGTACTAAATTACATAATGCAATTGTGAAATTCAAAAAAATGAACTTGACAAAGCTAAGTTGATATGTCTATTGTTAGTGGATACTTTATGCATAACACACATAACTATTATTTTTGGAAACTAGAAATGGACATAACTTTGAAGCAATCACGTCTTAAGCACGAGTGTGGAAAGTGAAAAATAACATTTTACTACAAATATGTGAGGGATTAGTATTTTGTACTGCGGCTATAAAATAAAACAAACACTTTGAACGCTCTAGGTTGCTTTCAACATGTAAATTTATTTAGAAACCTTACATATAAACTACTCTTTCTGAAACAAAACTTTGGAAATGAAGGTTTGAGTTTTATGTTCATATAATTTTTATGTACTAACCTGATTGATATCAATATGCAACATTTTGGTCAAGTTTTATTCAGATGAAATAGTGTTTTTAGATCAAAACCAAAACTTTGGCAATAAAAGTATATAATATATAATATGGAGTCAGCTATCTTTTTGTACCATTTCAACAAAAACAAAAGTCAAGCACTTACACTATTCTGTACTTGGGCAGAGACAATAGTTTAATGTAGAGCATAATGAGTACTAAAATTGGCATTACGTTACTTGGCCAGCTAGGGCAAGTTGCTGTCGGAGGGATATAACTTCCTTTAAGATAGCCACGGCAAAGTTAATAATGTGATTCTGTAACTATTTATTGAAGTTTCACATGCACTAGAGTTAACACTTTGCTGTTTCTATGTGTATAAGTGAAAATATTCAATGAAATGCTTTCCATCATGTTGTATTTGGAAAAATACTTTAAGTTTACTCACTGGCAAGAGTTGAATAGACTCTATATGATTAGTGAATGTTATCATTTATTTTGTCCCAATATATCCTTAGAGGCATTTTGTATTGAACTGACAATAGAAGACTTAATTTTACATTGTTTTACTCTATTTCATTTAATTCATTGAATCTAAGTGTTATGGTAGTCATACATAATAGTATATAATTACAGTAAAACCTCCGAACAACAACCGGTCTTGGGGACAGATCGTTTGACCTTTGTTGAGAGAGTTGCCTCTCTTCGGGGTTTCTTAGAGTATTATGCCAAGCAACAATGATAATACATAACATAATAGAAATAAACCTATTGAGGTGAAAAAAAGTCAAACAATCATCTCTCATGTGTTAGTGATTTTCTTGCAGATTTTGCTCGCCAAACCCTTCCAATGTCAGAGACAAGAGTGCTGTACGGATCAATTGTTGGACATGTCCCCATTAACATGGCTCCAATTCTGTACCAGTTTTTAAGAAGAGAAGTCAACAAGACTTTTGTTGAAGTTAAGCGTGAAAAAGTGAACAAGGTGGCTAATTCAACACTGTGTTTATCGTTTATACGGTCCGCCACGGTATATACAAAGATTGAAAGATTCTCTTGAACCACTAATCGCTGCTGGACATTTGTAACTAGCTATTAAGAACAATTATATATATATGTTTATGTAGCTATAATTTTACTATTTTGACCGCTCTAGGATAATTATCCCTGGCCGTTGTTAAGAATTCGGGGGTGGCCGTTCATCGGAGGCTATAAAACTATTGGAACTGTACTGTAAACGTTTTGTTCCACTAAAAACTACCGCTGTGGAGAGGCTGACCGTTCTTCGGGAGCCCGTTGTTGAGAGAATTCACTGTATAGTGATAACAACAAACTATGAAAAGTCTCACTCCTGCAAGTTTTTCTTAAATAAATCAAGTTTAATGTCTTACAAAATTGTTATTGCAGCTCAGTATCCTCATAAGCTATATTAGGCTTTAATACCATTCTAGTGCTTGCTTCTGGTCGATCCATATCTTCAGTTAAAGCCATTTTCTTTTGGTTCCTGTTTAAAGTTCCTTCTGGCTTCATTTTTTGTGAATGGTGTTTTTAACTCCACAGAAGAATCCAATAATACAAACACATAAACACATTACAATGCTGAGTAATAGAATGACTCCATAAACAATTAAAGCAATGTAGGAGTATAGACTGAATATCTGAAATCTTTGTTGTCACTGATAGACAAAATAAATAAATATTTAAGTTTTGTAATACTTTATCAATTCTTTGTGATCATCTTACCATAGTCTGTGAAGTGAAGTTGACACTTCACTCCCCATCTTGCTGTCCATTTTGTGTGCACTCCATCACTACTACTTCTCCCTCCCAGTCACATCTCAACACAGACACAGTCTGTAGACCACTAGAACTGAGGTTGTAGTACAACACTATAGGAGAGAGAAGGAGAAAGAAGAGGACAAGGACCTGTAATATGATAACAGTCATGTTTGAATTTTCTTCACTTATTGTTTACCAATAAAAAATGTCTTCTCCTGTCTACACAAAAGAGTCAAATTGTACATGACATCAGTCAGAAGACTTATTACAAATGTATTATTCCTATTGGAATGAGGAAACAACCCTAGCATGTACTGAGTTATATCAGTTATGTTATAAGAAGTAATGGAGAAAATCAAGCTATCATCACTATAATTCGGAGTGTTTAAACTGATATCTGAGGGTGGCAGTGAGTCTGAATAACAATGTTTATAATATTAAGGTATACTTTTATTTACATTTCTTTGCAACTTATTGATTTACAGGAAAAACAAACAATGACTTATTAATGTAATAGTTTCTTCAAAGTCGCACTGAAATTGAGCCAATATATAGTTAGAGATTGTTAGAGTTACAGAAGAGACAACGTAAGACAGATTTCCATATAGTAAACTATAATGACTCCAAATGGTTGTTTCTCTAAGTATTGATATCCAGTTCTACAATAGTGCACATAGTGATAACACTGATGTCCTCCACCTGAAATATACCATCTCATGTATAATTCATTCTTATTTGTGCATAAAAAAGATACTTGTTCTGAGGCACAGAGTTCTGTGCTTCCATTTATTATATAGCTAAAGTTCTATTCAAAATAAATTTATGGAAAGTAATAAAGTGAATTGTCAGCTATTTGACTTACCTGGAACACATTTGGTCCAAAATGTCATGAGGACTAAATTCAATAGTACTAATGATGCATGTAATTAATACGGTTTGTTTTCCAATGTGCTGGGTAATATTTCATGAGCACTGCAGTATCTAAGTATCCTGTATAATTGTGCATTTTCTTCTGGCATTTTGCTCTGAAGATTTCATTTTGTTTAGTAACTGAAATTTTTTTTCTTTTATTGTTTTATTTGACTGAATTATTACCCCTTTACAACTGCAATTTTTCTTCAAAATTCCAAATCATAGACCAGTCAAATTCAATAGAATATTGATGCCACATAGCTACAGGGCAGCCAGTTAAAAATATTTTAAGTTCTTAATATTATAAGCACTTCACTAGGCTATAGTAACATTTTGGTTTTCAGGTGTGTCTCCACAAAAAGAATTGTTGACTACTAATACAATCAGCCAAGCACATGCTTTAACTCATGTCAGAGTACACCACTATTACTCCTGGACCACACTTTACCTTGATAAAAATTTGCTTCTTTCTCTCAAACATTGAAAGCAGCTATTGTGAAGCCATACTGAGACCAAGCTGCTGGTGGGTACATCTGTAAATTGATCTTCATATCTGATTAAATATATGTATCATGTGACGATAATGCCATGTCACCTGATATGCAAGGTGTGAACTACAAACACTACATATTTAGAAAGAAAACTGTGTGATACCAAGTTGAATTTTTATAGCTACCGCTATCGGGGGAAAAAACATGTTATTGCTATGATACAACAAGAGTCAATGTAAATAAGCCTTCAAGTGCTTCTGGATTTCAATGTATATAGGTTTATCTGATTTAGTGCACACCGTACTATTTTGAAAAAGAAATTTTATGCAATTTTGTTGTTTTATACATCACTGAATTACTTTCTGGTATAGCTGCAGTCTGTGCGCTTGTTACATAATCGCATTCCTAAGACAGTCATTCACTTATTTAATGTACTCAACACGAAATCTAGTAGTATTGACTCTACCTCCAAGATTTAATATAGAATAGTCTGAACCCAAACTCATTCTAATAAATACACAAATAGAAGTAAAAGTTGCATTATTTTGAGTTGCTTTAAAATTGCAATGGGAGTGATAACTGTACAGGAAGTAGCTAATCAGCAACATAATTATGAACAAAAATAGCTTAAGGAAATGCTCATTTTGCATATTTTTTATGTTGTTGTTCAATTTGCTGATACTACATACAATAATATTTAAGAGCTGCATAAAATAATACATTTTAACCATGCATTCTTAACAAACAACTTCATTACATTCGATTCTTTCTAATGAATAGTAAGTAAATTATAATTTAAAATGTTTTCAATTTTCTTTTAAATCGATGAAAATGCACTGACTTTAAAACAGAAGAAAACGTAAATAACAAAGCATACAGTTATAAAGTACCCAATTCTTATATATAAATGCAATGCAAATGAAAGATTAGTTTTAACCCACCAGCTACCACAGGGCTAGAATATAAGTTTTTAAAGAGCTACACAGCTGTACATTATAGTTTGCATCTGGGAAACTAAGCTTTACGGCCTAGTTTTTAAGAGGATAATTAATAACGATAAAAAGAATACTGAAATAAAGGAAATATAAAGCAAATTCAGGCAGTAATTTTAGATTGTCAGTTTTGAATAAGTATAATATCCTGTTCGCAATGGCGAAACTTATGAGAGCTGGAATACACGAAGGACCAGAAGATTCACGATGCGCGCAGGAGGTAGTGGTCAAATATACTTTAATGAATCTCGACTTTACATTGAAATACATTACACTTATAAGGAATGAGCTTGAGCAAAGTACCAGTGGTTTTAATGTTACAGGAAATGGGTAAGGAATGGTCATAGGGAAACGATAATGATAAATGGATGATAATAATAAATTCTTCTCTTTGGTCTTCTCCTGTTCAGGATGAACGGGGCGTGACCATAGGTGTGGTCAAAGGTGTGGTCCTGAACAATCCAATGATTAAGAAATTGCTAGTGCGAGCCAGAGTGTACCTGTGTAATTAGCTATTATGGAGTCATTCCATAAACTAAACCAAGCTTTGTAGCCGCTGCTATTAAATATGTGATGTTGAACCAGATTAGCATACTGTCTGCTGATTTAAAAACCACTGATGTGGGCAATGGTGTGTGTATTCATATAGGCTGAGCCCAGTTGATAATGTCATCAGCAAAAGTTTGGTAAAGTGTCATCACTATCAACAGTGTGGGGGGGGGGGGGGGGGGGGTTCAAGAATACATTCATGTACATTGGTCAATAAAAGTAAAAGTGACAACTAAGAAAAAAATGAATCGGGTTGGTAAAGCATCATCAATTATGACCATGATGGTGTGTGTACTCATGAATACACTAGTGATGAAATCAAGGGAGAGACACAGAGGAAGCAAAGGGGCTTGAGCCTCTGTAGCTGATTTTGGGACAGCTCAGCAATCCCTCCCCCCCCTTTCTCCCTCTCAAAAGTGACTAAACTAAGTGGTATAGGAGATGATATTAATGCTTGATGTATCTTTTTAATATGCAAAAGTCAGTACATCAAGAGTCACTGTGTGGCGGTGTAGCTATTTGCTTATTAGAATGACTCCATAATAGCTAATTACACAGGTACACTCTGGCTGTAGTACTATATCATAAGCATGGCAAAATATAGGGGGGTAGGCCTTCTATTATTAGGGACTGTTGATCCCTGCCCCCCCCCCCCCTCCACCCCCTTACCCTCACCTGCATCCCATCACATACCCATTAGTACAAGATGGAAACATGAGGCTGTAGAACGTGGATCTAAGGCTTGTAATATTTGTTCAGCAGTTACATTGAGCTGGTCACAGACATATTAAACTGCATGAAATTGCAAAGAGCAGCATGAAACAAGATACTCAAGGGAGAAAGATCTTTTAAATTATGGGATATATTCTGGTGTGACAAATCAGATCTTGAAGTTATAACTATCTTCTGCAGTAGTTATTCAACTAAAATGATGCCACAATCTTTACAGCTGACTTGAAAACAACTAGTTGCAGGTGTGAAGATAAACTAAGTCTTTAAAGAACAAGTATGCACCAACACAATGTATAGTCTCGCGTAGCCAGACCCTTTACCAACCATAACCGTAGTGGGGACGGTTGGTAAAGGGTCTGGCTAAGCGACTACACAACGTATACTAGTCGGGCTACGCCCAACTAAAGGTATACATGCTAAATGAGAATAGCTTTTATAATAGGCATGTGTGGTAGTTGTGTTGCGATCTGATGCAATTCTCAAACGAAAATTATATTTATTTAATGTTCTAGTAAATGGATAAGCACATTATGATTATTACAGGTGAGTCAAATCCACAGAATAAGTTCAGATGAGTGGTAAGAAACTTGGTAACCAACCTTACAAGTTTTCTTGCAGTGTATATTACCACTGCATCACTACCCAACCATCTCTATGAAAATATAATTAGACAACTACAGAAACCTGATACTCAGGTAATCTTATTGTGCCCGTTTTATACTGGCAACGGGCACCGGTTAGAATTCCTTCATCAATACTTGCAACAGACGGATCCCCCACGTGCTCAAATACTTTTGCACAAGTTGAGATAAGTATATACGGTAAACAACGCCTGCGTCTGCGCCAATAGGTTTGCTTAGCGGACTCCCAGGGACTCCCGTGGCGATTTTAGTAAAACTAAACCGCTGAAGTTTAATCAAGCGAGTGTGCTACAGTTCCCTAGGCTCTGGTGTTTCACCGGTTGTATAGTATCTCGATAGAAGCTGTGTGGATTCGTCTAAGCTTTTGCTATGATAGTGGCATTGTGTTGTAAGTTCATTGCTGGAAAACTCTTATCATTATTCTTTCACACTATTTCACTTTCAGTAGTGTTGTTTCTTCTGCTGAATGATCCTGTATCTCCTGAAGTATCAAATAATGAAGCCAGGTAAGTAAAAGTATGTCTTTTAAAGCCACATTAAAAAAAAGTGGCCTAGCCACTTATCACAATTATTGTAAGAAGCAATTTATTGTAAGTTCAGAAACAATACAAGCTCATCAATTAAATTGTAATTATGGTTACAGATGTGTCTCCACAGAAAGTGCTATCAACTCAAGCTTAATCAGTGAAGCATGTGCTCCAGCTCTGAAGTCAGAGTACACCATGATACTACCACTGGACTATACCTCGCTCGATGATGATCTGCGTTTTCTTGATAACGCAGTAATGGCAGCAAATGTGGGATCCTTCTGTGACCAAGCAGCTCGTGGTTACCTCTGTAATTACATCTTTATACCGTGTGACAGTAACACTAGTGAGCCAATAGGCATATGCGAGGAAGACTGCAGGCACTTCTTCTTTGAAAGGAACTCCTGTAATAATGTATTTAGCTTTCTATTTGGGCTTTCTTCTGAGTCTGGAGTGACGGTTCCCAGGCAATGTAATGACACATTGTTGCTGTTGGAGATGACAGGAGTGAATGTTACAAGGTCTACAGAGTGTTTCAGATTTCGAGGTATACTTATTCAGTGTCTATGAGTACAGTCTCATTACATTTATAGCATTTATGAGTTTATATTCATTACTGCACTTTTCTCTGGTACATTTGAAGCAATTTTGTGTAGCTATACTTGTTACGTACACATACTCAGACAACAAACTTCAGTTTTGTCCTGAACTTTTCACTTTACAGAATCAATTGGAGTTGTAACTTCAGCTCCAAACCAACCTCAACCTGTTCCTCCAACCTCGTCTTCAAATTCATCTCCAACTGCAAGTATGGAGCAATCTGAGTCAAACCTCTCTCTGATTCTATCTCTGACAGGAGTAGTAGCAGCCATTTTAGTTTGCTTTGGAATTGCAGTTGGAATAATATACTGGAAAAAGAGATCGTCCAAGAAGGAATTCCAGTTGCCTCAGTAAGTAAAATTTCAAGTTAATTAAAAAAGAACCCCTCACATTAAAATTAAATAATTTACACATAAAAAAATTAAATCAAAAGCTATAATATAGTTTCTGTAAGCTAGTGATCAGCGACAATCGAAATTAAAATTGAATTGGGCACATATTAATGCAGAACGAAGAAGTTCAACACTTTTCTTCTTAAGTTATTGTTGCTATTGTTATTCAATGCTGTGATTATGTTTACTCACAGGAACTATGCATCTTAAGATTTGTTATACACTCATAGTAAACAAAAATAATACAATATGATTACATCAGAATTATTTGATTCTGTTGAATCTTGATCCCAGGTAATAACTGGGAAAGAATTAATAGTAGTTCTAATATTTGTTTACTCGATCAAGCTAGGACAATAACTAACTTGAAGATGTCCAAAGGAAAGGATATACAAAAGAAATAATGTTACACAGTTGAAACTAAACAAATTACAAAGTGAAACAGAACATAGTATTTGATTTATCTCTACCACTATTAAGAAGTTCAATCCTATACACATTTCATTTGAGGAAAAGAAAGTTATAACATGAATTGAGAATTGTAACAGTATATTTGTTCATTGACTATCAACTGTTTCAAAAAAAAGAAATATTTAATAGTCCCTGTTGTTCTATGCTGTGGTTGCTGTTGCTAAAATTGGTATACAAAATTAATTGTTTAATATGACATTGTTATAAACCATTGGAGGTGAAGAAGAAATCATAGCAAGCATAGAGTAGTACCACCACAGATTGAGAGAACTATCTCAACCGAATACGATGAGGTGTTTGGTGACACAAAAAATATTTACTTGTAATCGATTGATCCTTGTGTTTCAAATATGTGTAGGAGGTAAGATGAACCCATTAGCTATGGTATATTTGTCAGCTGCAAAAGAAAGAATCTGAAGAAAAGCTCAGGTAACAAAAATACAAAAAAAAATAGTGCCACAGAAATGAGCAGCAAATGTCAAAAAATTAATACTTGTCTTTCGATTGCTACAGAACTGATATCATATTTAGAAACTCAAATTCAAATAACATGAGCGCTGTGCACAAATATTACTACTAGTTATCAATTAAAATAATAGGGTTAGCTAAATTACCACAACAGTTTATTTAAAATGTGGCTTTATTCATGCTCATACTGTCAGAAAAACTTTGCTCTACACTTTATATCCCAGCTTCCATATTCTGATTCATTTTTGAAAAATAAACATTTTTATTATTCATTGTTGCAATATTAGAAAAATAATGAATGTTACATGAGCAACCTGCACCATATAATTTCACATGCAACCTTTAATGATCAGTATGTAGTAGTGGTCTTGAAGTTGTCTAGATTAAAACCATATTATACTAAAATTAACAACAGTTGAAATATAGTACCTATATATAAATTAATATAATTGTAGGCTAATGAAATAATTGAGACATAAAGTATTCATATTATATTAAGCTAAAATTGTGCTCAATGTAAAAGTAACAGTGAGAAAAGGTGTGGCCATATCTAGAACTGATTTCACTGGCCTTTTTTTAAGCATAAATCAGAGATAATTTAAATTCAAATATCAAGCTACATGTATCATGGTTTATTGCCCTAGTAAGTAACAGCACAAGGAAATCTGAATATACAATACAAGCAAACAATACGTCTATAACAGCCAAAAGTATTCCCAATATTTAGAAAAATAATCGTATATAAACCTTCTGTCAGTGACAATTCCACTCTATCTGACTTTAGGTTCTCAGAAACAACTTCTAGTAATTGTTATAACGTTAACGGGTTCAACGGGTTTCTCTCTCATGAGTACGATGCTCCACTATTTCAGCTCTCCCGTGAAGACGTCATGGACAATGCCATTCTAAAAAATGCTATGATTCCATTTGAGTGGATTTATGTGGAGGAAGAAATAGGCCATGGTAAGGTGTCACCATTTTATGTGATTGTCTAGTTAAATTTATAACATCCATTTTGGCATTAGGTGCATTTGGTAGTGTACTTAAAGGTAGGATATTACCAAAGGCAGAGGTGAATAATCACACTATAAACATCCTGGTGGCTATTAAAACTATAAAGAGTAAGTTGCAATTAGTGTCATATCAATGTACAATACTATATCCATCACCCCATCAATCCCAGATTCATCTGCCTCTTATAGTGAATTGAAAGGCTTCCTAGAAGAAAGCACACTGATGTGTGAATTTAACCATCCTCATGTGCTGGGTTTCATCGGTATCAGCTTAGATTCCAACCACTCCCCTTACCTGCTTCTTCCCTTCATGGAGAATGGAGACCTTCGGGAATTCTTAAAAAACAAAAGAGGGAACTCTATGTGTAACATCACAAGCTATCCACCAGTATGACTAAACACCACGAAGTTTCTCAAAAGTCTTTCTAGTTTGTTTAAACTTTGAAAGCAAGTTACTTAGTATGCTTGCTCCTTAAAGATTATTATTATAAATAGAAAGCTAGTAAGACTAAAATAGTAAATTCTGGATAATAAAGTTTATGAAATAACTTTTTTCCAATGTTACTATTATGTAGTGAAAATGCTATATTTGCAGAGCCTAAACTGTGAAGTGCTCACAAGAATATGTAAGGAGATAGCTCAAGGAATGGAATATTTGGCATCTAAAAAACTAGTTCATCGAGATTTGGCTGCTAGAAACTGCATGTAAGCATTTATTACCAAATTATTTTAACTGAAGAAGATCATTTAAATAATAATAATAATATTCACTGGTTGTCAACTCAATGGCAGAGAGTTTGTGCATTTAGCATGCGGTCCTGGGTTCGATTCCCAGTGGTGACCAAACATTTTTTAAATTCGGTATTGTTAAAAAAATCCTGTGAAAGAGAGAGAATACATCTAGTGAGTAAAAGAAGGCTGAGAAAGAAATTGTGAAGTTTTATTATCATTATTATTATTATTATTATTATTATTATTATTATTATTATTATTATTATTATTATTATTATTATTATTATTATTATTATGCTTAGGGTAGATGAAAATATGGGTATTAAAGTTGCTGACTTTGGACTGACGAGAGATATCTACCAGACTGATTACTACCGGCAGAATCACAGGAGCAGAGTACCAATAAAATGGATGGCTCCAGAGAGTCTTTATGACAGGATCAGTAATGAGAAGACAGATGTGGTGAGTTCATGTCCGGCTAATAGGATGATGGAATTGAAACAATTGGATGACATTGTACCTAGATGCTGATATTTCAGGTTTCAAATCCCAAAATGAATCCGAAGATGCCAACTGAGAGGCTAACATTTTGTTGTTGCTTTTACATTGTTTACAACATTTATTAACTACCCCAAATTCTTTCTTGCATGTGATTCACCCACGCTGTGTGATGTCCTGCTTAGTTCTGGTGTTTTAACACTTAATTACATTTGGCAAATTATACTGGTATTGAATACACCATACAATTTGTGCTTGACATCTTATTGTGCCATGAAATATATCTAGCAATAAGCAAAACATATCTAAGAATGTAAGAATCATTAGTTTATCTGCTGTGTAATCAGGGAAACAGCTTTTGTTTTGTTTTTGTTTTTGTTTTTTCATCTATTCTGATAGCTACATACATTTTTCTGAAATATCACTTGTCCTCCTGTTTGGGAGCAATGATACAGGAATTTTAATGAGTTACTTGTGAGAATCCCTTCTGCAAACTAAAAGACGATTAATAGTGTGTCCAAAGTTGTTTAAATATTATGTGCTTCTAATTCAGATGGGGCATATATGGAATCCTTTGAATCAGGGCTAGATCCACCACAGTGTAGTGAAACCTTTTGCAACAAATAAAGTAGCTAGATACATTCAAACAGGCATTTATTATATATCTTGCAAAATAGTTGGCCGACATGTAAAAAATAATTTATCATTATCTAAACAATTTGAAGGTGTAGTATATATTTTGCATTATATTATGGTCCAGTAGTTACTTCATTACTGCTTTTTCCCAACCACATAATCGATATCTTCTGATGTGTACATATACAGTGGTCCTATGGTGTCACATGCTGGGAAGTCTTTAGTCTTGGAAGAGCTCCTTACCCAACAATATCCAATGCTGACATGCTGACTTACTTGGAGCATGGGCACAGGCTACAGAAGCCATACCTGTGCCCAGAGCAGCTGTACGTAAACATATCCAGTTACAAGAGCTATTTTACTTAGTAATATAAGAGTGAGAAATTTAGACATTAGAAGGATGTGTTAGTAATATTATTGGAACCTGATAGTATAAGCAGTACGTCATTATTTGACCTCTTTAATACCAAACACACCCTTTTAAAAAAAACTGATATGGCTTTAATTACACTGGAGTATCCAAGATGATCACGTGAAATAAGTATGAATACACAGTAAGTGAAGTTGACAAATAGCTATGTCAAAGTTTGATAAATATAAGATAGCAAGCAACCACAAAAGAAGATGGTCAAGTCTTTCCTGTGACAAGCACAAATTTTTAGTAACAGATTAAGCATAAAAATGTAGATTAAAATTGCGGTATTGTGCTGAGGTTGTTATTCACAATAATTCCTGAACTACATTTATATATTGTTTGTTGTCTTCTAGATTTTCTTTGATAATTTCCTGCTGGAGAGAAAATTCTAAAGATAGACCAAATTTTGCAAAAATATGTCGCATTCTTTCAGCATCTAATAGTCACACCATATTTTTCTCTGGGCTCCCTACCATTAAGGAAGAAGAGTCGCTCCTGGATTCTGTAATGTCCGTAATGGTTAACCAAGGCATCCATGAAGCCAACGAGATTGGAGCATCTGATGAATATGTGGATATCAATCCTCAACTTAAAGCACCTACTATCAATGAGTTAATTAAAGATATTGGAAATATTACACCTTACTTAGGCAAAGACAGGATCACAAATGGCATTAATAGTACCACTAACACTGATATTAGTGATTGTGCAAAACCTTTACATGGCAATATTAGAGTTAGTCAAAGTATGAATTACAATCCCTGCAATGGTGCTAGTGATGACAACTATATTGAAATGAGACCTCTGAATTGCCACCAGAGAGAAGTGAGAGATAAGAGAAGAGAGAGTCACAGTAACCATGATGAGCCTGTCCTTCAAACTGTCATTGTCAGCGACTACATACATATGGAACCAGCATGAAGCAAATATGTATATTAGTTATTAGTACACCTGCAAATACATATAATGTTTACAAAAACTGAAATACACTAATTTTTCAAAAAAAAATTGTCATCCAAAGAAATACATCAAATTATACTTGTTATAACTGCATACCTATAATACCCACTGTTATATTGATAAGGTTTGCACAACAACAGAAAAGATTATTCCTTACAACACAGTGACAGTTGTAATATTAGACTATCTTAAAAATACTAGAGTTGAGACATCATATTCAATGCGCTATGGGATAAGGTGACAGTATACGTAATATTTAGATCCCGTTGCTATATTGTTACTAGGTGTACTAACTTGGTAAGTGTGCACTATTTTTTGCCTTTAGGTATATGAACTGTGCATACTAACCACCCTTGGGATATTGCTATTTTTGAGTTTTAGTTTAATAGAATAGGCGATAAAGCAGGGAGCAGGTTATGTGAGGCCGGATATGCAGGGTCTACTACTCTCCTATATGGGACCAGCCCTACCATATAACTCTCCTGCTGCCACTCTCATACCCAGGAAGTTACCACAGCTAGCTGCTTTACTGCTTACTGCAGAGCAGCCCACTGTAGAGTTAGATCTGGACATAACAGCTGGCAGCTACAATGCTAAAGTAAACTTGCTAAAGTAAACTTGCAGGTGTGCTTTAATTGAATTTTAATTGAATTTTAATTTTGGGCCGGAAACATGGAAGAATTGCTTGACACCGAAAATGCTGATAAACAAAGTTGCTAGTGGAAACTGGGCAAGGCCTGGTAACTGGGCAAGGCCTGGTAACCGGGATCTAAAATTGTTAGAGCATGCCCACTTGGGTACTGGTGGATTTAGTGCACAAAGCCCTGGCCTGGCCCTTGGGCTTCAGTACACTAAATGCACCAGTACCAAGCGCTTATGCTCTAACTCTATTACTTAGGTGCCAGGGAGAGAACTACAGTTTGTAGTGTCCATGGCCCTAGGCTGTAGTGTCCATGGCCCTAGGCTGTAGAGTCCCAAGCACAATGACGGCGCCACGAGGGGCATGAGAAACCCTAAAAATGGTAGTTCAGAACGGCTGCGCAGCGACTAAGTCAGACGTACGACTAGGGACAGGATATTAGCATCGGTAAAGATCGTCAAGTTACGGCGGTAAACTTCGATAAAACGCGCTAATAGCACAAAATAGCGAAGCGAGCGATGCATGTTCCCTGTAATTGCAGATAAGATTGTAGTTTTGTCTCTCTTTAGCAGAATATGTTTCACTGGGCATCGCTACTTCGTACGGCGGGTAAACAAAACAAAATGTTGCTAAGAAGGTTACCGGGCCGCGCAAGCGCGTAGGAGAAAATGTGCACATGTACGCCCACGCAAGAACAAAAACAATTCCTAGACCTAACTAAATATATATATATATCGCGGACTCATTAGAGAGTCAGCTCGGCTCGCTTCGCTCGCTTTACTGAATAACGGGCTGCAGAATGTACTGTAGATGAGTCTTTTAAGGTGATTCATTTCATTATTTTGTTCAAATGCTCACTATGAAGAGTATTCAATACAAACCACCTTATATCACTAGATTATTGATACACTAGCTATTATGCTTTATAATTGGTACATTCTACCACTGATATATGCCAATTTTATGAGCTATTCATATCGTAGATTTGAATAAGCTAAATTTAGTGTAACTTATTCTGTAAAGGCTAGGCATTTGGCCAGGGCAAGGGCTAGATCAAACCAATTAGCTGTGGACTTTATGTTTGTTTGTTTGTTGTTGTTTTTTAACATAGAGTGAAAGCAAAATCCTCTCAATTGTGAAATAAAAAAAACCTCTCTAATGAGTCCGCGATATAATATTATATATAATATATATATGCCTGATCAATTTTTTGGCTATTAATGTGTGTAAAAGGGCAACTGTGGTGGTAAGACTAGATGGATATCATAATGAATAGACTACAAGTAAAAATATAACTATGTCATGATGAGGTCAGTATTATTGATTGTTATGTTAGCTACCTTTATTATGTATCCACTATTGTCACATCACTATTATTGTTCTTGTTTATAATTTTATGTACTAATTGACTCAACTAAGTCAGAAAGTATAGACTGTTCCTACAACACAATTGGAGGCACACTAGGTGTTCCTGTGATACAAGCTAATAGTGTCCTCTCTAAAGGACCTAAGCAGTTTAGAGTTCCTCTGTCGCAATACAAAAGGTACATCACATTGGCAATATTATCATCTGTAGCAATATTGGAGTAGCTAAAAGAAAGGATCCTGGACCTGCGTACATCAATGGACAGTAGGATCATATCAAAAAAGTTCTACTAATTTTGTTCTAAGTTGACTCATTGAGAATAAAATTAAAAAACTACTTCTGACAAAATTTCCTGGTCTTTAGGCCAAGTAATAAAATAATAAAGATAGAGACTTGTTATAAATAATTAGTGAGTTACAGCTATTACCTAGGCTTTTAGATTTTATACTACTTTATATTAACACTTGTCCTTTAGGACTTAAACTGATTATTTAAAATTTATTGTTTCATAAGCTAGCCATAGCAACAGCTATGAAACCACATCACATGTTGTTTATATGAGATGTTCAAATCATTACAAATTATATTCATTCATGTCTGTATTGAAACAATGGAAAGGGAAAGAGACCCTTTAGATTAAACGACAATGTTCTCTTCAATTCTTTCAGCCAAAAATTCTTCTTTGTACTAAGTACCTAAATAAATATAATATAATATCAATATTACAATTAACTATTAATTGTAAGAGTACTAACCGAAACATTGCATGAAGTGTGTGAGGTCTTTTTTTCAGAAGCGTTTACTGTAGTTTGTTCTTCTGCTCCACAATCCTGTTTACCCTCCACTACTATTGATGAAGCATACACTTCATCAGACTGGTCATGTTGATCTGCTGACCCTGTACTCACTAGCTCCTCTCTTCCTGATTCTTCATCCTCTGACTCCTCCTTCTCCGATTCTTCCTCCTCCTTTAACTCTTCCTCATCCTTGCCTTTCTTGATCTCCTCCTCCTCCTCTTCATCCTCCTCTTGCTCTTCCTCCTCATCCTTGTCGTTATTTTCTTCTTCCTCTGACTCGTCAATGGATAGTGATCCTAAGTTATGATTGTTGATGAATCTTTTCGAAAACTTGAATAAACATGTTAGGTTGTGAAAATGAATAACATATTCAGAAGGACAGCTTGATAGATTAGACACTGTGTCCTCTGATGATGTAAGGCAATCCCTAACACTCTGCTGAGACTCATTATCTTTCTCTTCAGTCTTCTCAATATCACTACCTTCCTCTTCCTCCTCCTCCTCATCCTCATCATCTTTCTCCTCCTCTTCGTTGCTCTCTTCCTCCTCATTATTCTCTTCCTCCTCTACATCTGACTCTTCAATTGTTGATACAGATGACAAATCATGTTTTGTAAAAAATCTCTGCGAGCACCTAAAGAGACCAAATTGAGTGTTAAAATGTATTACACGATCAGAGGGAATGCTCGATATGTTGGACTCTGACTTCCCTGAATCAGAAATACGATGACCATTGACACTCTCTTCTGACTCATCATCTTCTTCCTCCGAATCTTCATCCTCTGATTCTTCCTCTTCTGATTGCTCCTCTTCTGACTCAACTTGTTCCAACTCTTCCTCTTCTGACTCCTCCACTGATGGTGATGGAAAATCATGATTACAAAAGAATCTTCTGGAGGGTTTAAAGAGGCTTACTTGGGCGTCGAAATGAATGACATTATTAGATGGACTACTTGAAATATTGGACAAAATATTTGACATGCTGGAAAGTGTGCCATTGTTGTAAGCAGGAGCAGTTTCTGTCCCCTCTGATTCCCCCTCCTCTGACTCTTCTGGGTCATCTAAATCAGAAGTCAGCCATCCATTCAAACTCTCTTCTGATTCACTGTTATTCTCCTCTGACTCTTCATCCTCTGACTCCTCCTCTTCTGACTCCTCCTCTTCTGACTCCTCCTCTTCTGACTCCTCCTCTTCTGACTCCTCCTCTTCTGACTCCTCCTCTTCTGACTCCTCCTCTTCTGACTCCTTCTCTTCTGACTCCTCCCTTTCTGACTCCTCTTCTTCTGACTCCTCCTCTTTTGAAACATATTCTTCCAGCTCTTCCTCCTCTGATTCCTCCATTGATGGTGATGGTAAATCATGATTACAAAAGAATCTTTTGGAGGGTTTGAAGAGACTGATTTGGGTGTCAAAATGTATGACATAGTTTGATGGATTACTTGATATATAGGAAGGCTTACTGGACATGCCCGAAAGTATGCCATTGAAAGCAGGAGCGTTTTCTATCTCAAAATTCATGTTAAGTACACACGAATTTTCTCCCGTTGACCTCGTTGAACAATAGTAAAATTCCAAATCCGTTTTAAGAACAGCTTTCCCAGAAACCAACTACCGAAATTGCGAAGCGTCACTGGTTCATAAACGCTACAAGTGACGAAAGAGCGGGGAAAGTGAAACGTTGCTGCGCAGGCGCACCGGTATCATTTTCAATACTATTTGTATAGCATGTTCAGAATTAGAACATTTAAAACACTTGTGGTAATTTTATACGTTCAGGGTTTTTTTTTACATATACAATATTAATTGACTCTGTTGTTAGCTACTACTGAAAATTTTTTAGTAATGACTTGCGAGAAATGACATATAGAAAACGCTGCTACAAATGGGACTACTACCATGTAACACGTTTGGTCCGAAAAAATTACGGAGAAGAAACTACATCTTATTTGGGAATAGCGACCAACTTCTTTAGTTCTTATAGCTAAATTAATTCATCATTGTACTAGTTAAAGGTCATACCTACTTAAAAATTAAGAGATGATTGAGTTTCAAGCAGGTGGAACCACTGGGTGCCTCTGGTAAATTTTTACGTTCACTTTTAGTTCGTTAAACCGGAAATGACTGAGTTGTCACCAATTACTATAAACAATGATAAAAAACACTGCTATAAATGGGGGACAACTGCACGTGCGGTACACTTAATCCAAAAAAAATACGGAGAAAAACCACATCTTATTTAAGACCCACCTAGTTTTTATGTTTAAATTAATTCAATTAATTCAATTCTATTAATTAAAGGACATACTTACTTAAAATTGGTGAGACAATGGGTGTCCCGGCGGGTGGAACCGCCTCAGGGGCTTGGTGCTCCACTACTCAAAAAGGTAAAATAAAAGAAACAATAACAGTAATAAAACAAAACGTGCAGTTGCTCCAGAAAGTCGTGGTAGTAGTAGCTATACAGTAGTTGCTTTTTTTTTGTAAAGAAGGTGAGCACTACAACTCTCCCTTTAAACTACCATAGCTACAAATAACAGTGTTCATTGACTGGAATAGTGGTGGACATACAATATATGGCAGCTGGCATGGGAGGCACCGTGATGCTCAACTCTGCATCGTCCACCTCATTGCAAACGACCTGAGCTGTTCGATAGTTAGAAACTCCAAGGAAGTGTTGTCGAGGAGTCACCAAATATTGAATAATTTATAGGATAGCTAGCACTGACTATTGACTAGAAAATGGTTCCCATTGAAGTCAGCAGAACGAGCTAAGGCGCTAAGAAAAGAAAGCTATAAAATATTGTAAGTTAGCTAATGCAGTATTGATATAAATAGCTACCATATCTTTACCTGCTCTACAGTAGAAGCTTTTTAGTTCCGTTTGGAGCCCCGTCTATTTCATTTTATTAGCTACTACTCTAAATATTATAATACATATTTCACCTGCTGTACTATAGAAGCTATTTAAGCTCCTCGTGTCTGACTCATCATTTTTTGACAACTAAAGCCAGTCAGACAGCCATAGTAATCCACACATCACTTTATGAAAGAGCAGCAGAAATTCGAGAAAAACCCCAAAGTCCCACTCCTTGAATAGCTGCGTCCGATATTCAGAGGTTTAACTGAGTTGATGTGAAAGTCATCTATAGACGTCACTGCATACTATGGCTGACTTAAACTTAAGTATGTAGATTCAATCGGTCAGAATCGCAGCGAATCGTATACTGGTAGCTAAATAATACTTTAACAATCACTTCATTCTGACAAGTGTTGTGGCTAGTCCGGCGTGGCCAGACCCTTTACTGAACTGCTACACCAGGAATGAGTCTGGGGACAAGGCCTTACCAAATTTATTCTGCCACGTGTACAATTACCGTCAACAAATTACTGGGAATGACCCTCCTCAACCAGAAATAGAAATTCCTGTATTGTCGTCCACCTTTTCACAGCAGCCAAGTAGAAGTTTAAACTGTACTTCATTAACCCTCAGCGCGCATGCGCGAGAGGGTTATAGTAGTCGTCCTGTCTGTTTGTCTGTCTGTCTGTTTGTATGTCTGTCACGCACTGATTTTGGAGAATACTGACAATTAACAGTAGATTTAGGTATGAACTTACTAAGGACGAAGATTTAAGATCTTTAATTGTGCTACTTTTTTAATTTCGGGCTTATCGTTGAGAAAACGTGAAGCTTTCAGCTCCGCGGTAAGTACCAGCTTTTATGGGCAACGCCCCCTAGCGTCACGTCATAATCACGTGAGCAAATAATTTTTTGCAGCCAGCGATGTAGTTTGATTGATGTTCAGGGAAGTTAACGGAGTTGAAAGAAGTGAAGTTTCGCGTTGAAAATGCATATCGGTGTGAGTGTTTCTGGCTAGTTTAGCTTCTCTTATGAAGACAGCGTTTCCATGTACCATTTTCATTGGTCGAACTATTTTGATGCCTCATTAAAATAGCTAACAGATTGCTTGTTCTTTTGGAAGGAGATTATATTGCAATAGCTAGGTAATGTTTAATAGCGCTGAGGGTTCGCACCTTTGGTGCTACATTGTAAAATGTAGTCTACCAGCAAAAGCTACGGAAACTTAAAAAAAAAAAATCACCGTCTGAGAATCGATCTGCATTCAGGTATACTGGAGGTGGGGCACTGACCCCTTCCACATTCCCTAGAACAAATTTGGTACGGCCATGTCCCTGGATACTCTGCGCTGCACGCTACGTGCGTCCATCTCCACCACACTGTCTCTTGGTTCCATCAGATAGCCTTGTCCTCGGCTGTGGCCAGATATAGTAGGCTGCAATAGAGGTTACTCCTGGCCTTGCAATGATCTAAGATGGAATCACCAATGCCGCACTTGCTATCAAATAATGTTTAAATATAATAACTAGACAATGAAACAACTGAACTAATCAGGAAAAGATACCAAACTATGGGGGACAGATCAGTAATGAACTCTCAACAGGCAATGACGATACCATACCAAACCACAAATATGTTGGGCTTGCACTGCAACTGGTGAGCTGAATAAATGACAGAATAGAATAATAGTGCTACTTGTTTTCATAAAAGCTGCAAAACTATCAATTTTAAATGTGTTGCATCAGACTAGGAATTTCAAGGGTATCATGATTTTATGACAGGATCCAATTCCATATCAAATTTCAATAGCATGATGGAGAGGAAAATAGCTAGGTATCTTTTAAGCAATAAAATATTCACGTTAATATATCTGTAAGCCTAGAACAAAATAAATAAAACTTGTTGGGTGTCTTCCATTGACCTATGCAGGTCAGGACCCTTTGTTACTATTTACTTTAACTACTCCAAAATTACCGAATATACCTTCATTCAAAATATACTGTCATTCAATCGGGCGTACCTATCCTCTCGTATCACACAACGTAAATCGTTCAGTATCCTATCGACCTTCACTACAAAGCCAGCTCTTCACGTTCTCAGTTGACAAAGGAGTTTGATAATGTAAAAAAATTGTTTTGGCTTAGACAAGCAATGATGTTGTGGACAATTATTTATATATTTTTCCTCCTTTGCATATTTAATCGTTTTTGTCCATGTAGTCATTTGTTAAGCTGAACAACAACAACAAAACAACAACTACAAAAAAAAAACGGTACAAAGGTTACCCTGATTATCAAAGGAAATTCATTTTGGTAGGCTAATAAACTTATTTAATAAAATGATGAACTGCATCACAACAACTGCTACTAGCTCAACTACCTGCATTTAGGTTAGTCACGCTAGCCAGACCCTTTACCTAACCTTCTAGGTGGGGAAAGAGTCTGGTGTCCCTAGTGCAACAATCCCATTTCCTCCTCCAGAATCTGGAGGAGTATACTTTCTATTTATAATTTATGAAGGGGGTGTGGTTGCACAACTTTCGAGTGTGAATTTTGAGCGTTAGACATAGCTGCTCAGTATTGTATATCCTATAGCTGCTGCACCTGGTAGCGAGACTACATTTAGGTATAGTCGTCAATACTGCCGTACTTATTTACTCAACTGAGAAGCTTAGTTGCTGTATGCCCTACTAGAAGCTTGTGTAGGTAATCTTCTACTGAAACATCACCATAATAATTGCCACATGTATAACAATTGATCAAACTCTAGTGAACAAGCAAGAAAGTAGCTACCTAGTCACAATACTTACACATGTATCAGCTGGCCCTTATAGCTTTTAAGTTTATACAATTTCAACATAACAACATCCATTCAAAAAAGAGACTGCTTTTTGTTGGTGATCTAATAAGAAATATCAAAGTTATAGTTATCAAAATTTGTCTTTGTAGACTAAGAGCGTTTCCTGTGATATAAAGCCCCTACATACACAACAGGATTAAGCAGAATAGAATTTAAAAAACACAATTTTTGAAAAATGTATTCTGGTCTTTTGGCAAAGTAATAAATAAACTGTTGCTTGCTATAGATAGTAGCTTACCGCTACTACCTAAGCGCATAGATCTAATATCAATTTATATCACTTTATATTACTACTTGTCTTAGTAGCTAACAACTTTAAAATTATTTTTCTTCATAGAATACTAATATGATAGCTACAGCAAATCGAATAAAACCACTTCTCATGTTATTTTAATAATATTATTAGCAATATTCAAATCATGACAAATATATTCATCTATGTCTGTCTTTAGACAATGGAAAGGAAAATAGTCTCTTTACATTCACTGAAAATGTTCTTTTCAATTCCTTCAGCCAAAAATTCTTCGTCTTACTAAACACCTAAAAATATTATAATACAATGTCAATGTTACAATTAATTATTAATTATTGTAATACTTACAGGAACATTGCATGATGTGTGTGAGGTCTCTTTCAAAGAAGAGTTTACTGTAGTATCCTCTTCCGCCCCACAATCCAGTTTACCCTCCACTACTATGGATGAAGAAGAATACACTTCATCAGACTTGTCATATTGATCTGCTGACCCAGTACTTACTAGCTCCTCTCCTCCTGACTCCTCATCCTCTGATTCTTCCTCCTTCTCCTCTAATTCTTCCTCTTCCTCATCTACTCCCTCCTCCTCCTCCTCCTCCTCCTCCTCCTCCTTATCATCATCATAATTAGCATCATCACCTTCCTCCTTCTCCTCTTCAATTTGCTCTTGCTCAACATCTGACTCTTCGATTGATAGTGGTGTCAAATCATGTTTTGTAAAGAATCTCTGTGAGAACTTAAAGAGACTAAGTTGAGTGTTAAAGTGTATTACTCGGTCAGAGGGAATGCTCGATATGTTGGACTGTGAGTTCTCTGAATCAGAAATAAGGTGGCCATTAACATTCTCTTCTGGTTCATTATCTTCTCCCTCCGAATCTTCATCCTCTGAATCCTCTTCTTCTGAATTATTCTCTTCTGACTCATACTCCTCCTCGGAATCATCATCATCATGATCATCATCATCACCTTTATGCTCCTTCTCCTCCTCCTCTGCTTCATCTACCTCTTCCTCCTCTACGTCTGATTCTTCAATTGATAGTGATGTCAAATCATGTTTTGTAAAGAATCTCTGTGAGCACCTAAAGGGACTAAGTTGAGTGTTAAAGTGTATTACATGGTCAGAGGGAAAGCTCAATAAATTGGACTCTGAGTTCTCCAATTCAGAAATAAAGTGGCCCTCATCTGACTCATCTTCTTCCTCAGAATCGTCATCCTTCGACTCCTCTTCTTCTGAATGCTTCTCTTCTGACTCAGATTCTTCTAACTCCTCCTCCTCCTCCTCCTCATCATCATCATCATCATCATCATCAACTGCCTCTTCCTTCTGCTGTTCGATCGATAGTGATGTCAAATCATGTTTTGTAAAGAATCTTTGCGAGCACCTGAAAAGACTAAGTTGAGTGTTGAAGTGTATTACACGGTCAGAAGGAATGCTCGATAAGTTGGACTCCGAGTTGTCTGAATCAGACATAATATTACTATTAACATTCTCTTCTGACTCATCATCTTCTTCCTCAGAATTTTCATCATTTTCTTCCTCAGAATTTTCATCCTCTAACTTCTCCTCTTCTGCTTGTTCTGATTCTGCCTGCTCCTCTTCTGATTCAACTTGTTCTAACTCTTCCTCCTCTGAGTCCTCCATTGATGGTGATGTCAAATCATGATGGCAAAAGAATCTTTTGGAGGGTTTAAAGAGACTGACTTGGGTGTCAAAATGAATGACATGGTTAGATGGACCACTTGATATATTGGATGGAATGCTTGGCATGCTGAAAAATCTGCCATTGTGAGCAGGAGTGTTTTCGATCTCATAATTCATGTTCAGTATGCACTAATTTTCTCCCTACGTACCTCGTTGAACAATAATAAAATACCTATTTCGTTTTAAGAACAGCTTTCTCGAAACCAACAACGCAAATTACGTGGCGTCCCAGGTTTCATAAACGCTATACATAGTCTGACGTCGCCCACCCTTTTCCTTCCCTAAATGGTGGGCGGGGAGGAAAGAAAGGGTCTGGTAGCTCTATATATCAACGACTTGTACCGGCACAACAATAGTGGCGCTCCAATCAGAGAGTAGAATCGTTAATTAAGCACATTCCACAACTACATATTCAATGCGCCCCAGTTTATTCCGCGTTGTTAGCTATGGAAGATCGAGTGAGATGAAGAGCCTTTCACTGCCCAGAGAAGAAGTTCCTGCGCGTTTAGAGAGTTACAGTTTCCACTCGTCAATCCAGACCAGATGACCGTATTGAAGGTTTTTTTTAAAGAATTTTTTTTTTGTAGTCCTCCAGACAGAGTAACGAAAGGGTGCTTACTTCCAGAGTTTTCCACTTGTATATTCCAACTCCTACCCAAGTGTTATACTCATTTGTACTATGAAAAATCTAGTAAAATTTTGAACTTTTGTTCAACTTTTGTCGACTGTCTTCCTTAGTCTGGCGTGTCGACCCTTTACCAATATGTGGTCCCCGCTTTGTGGTAGGTAATGGATCTGGCTACGCCAGACTAAGAAGACCATCTTACTGATTCAACAAATCTACACAGCTACTGAGGAACAAAAAAGTAAGCAGCTGAACTGGGGCTGAGCCATGCGTTAGGCTTTAGAATTACTCTCGTAAGTAACGAATCTTCTAGCACGTGCTCAGACCTACTCAGCTTACAAACACCACAACACGGTGAAATACCTCATAGGTATTACCCCACAGGGAACTGTTAGCTTTATTTCTAAAGGTTGGGGTGGCCGTGTAAGTGATAAACATCTTACAGAGAACAGTAACCTACTGTCTAATTTGATTCCTGGTGATACTGTGCTTGCTGATAGGGGATTTGACATCAAAGAATCTGCAGCTATGTATTGTGCACGTGTCACCCTACCAGCCTTCACAAAAGGAAAGAAGCAATTGACCGGTATAGAAGTAGAGCAAAGTTGTCTATCGCTATTGTTCGCATCCATGTCGAACGAGTCATCGGATTAATCAGGCAGAAATATTCATTGTTAAGTGGAACCCAACCAATCGATTTTGTAATATCCAAAGAAAACAATATTCCTCTACTAGACAAAATTGTAACTGTGTGTTGTATATTAACTAATCTCTGTGACTCCGTTATTCCATCTGATTAATGTAATTCTATCTTTTGTAATTATTACAATATTGATGAGAGTGATAAAGTTATAGAACTAATGATATCTATTTTTTACTTTTCTTTTTGAAAACTGGCAGTTTTCTACAGTCAGGACAGAACCATGATTTCTTCTTGGGTGGAGTAGTGATTTTGAGACATTCAAAATGAAACCACTCATAACTGCAGCACTGTCAGTTTCCAATCGTCAATCCAGACCAGATGACCGTATTGAAGGTTTTTTTAAAAGAATTTTTTTTTTGTAGTCCTCCAGACAGAGTAACGAAAGGGTGCTTACTTCCAGAGTTTTCCACTTGTATATTCCAACTCCTACCCAAGTGTTATACATGAAAAATCTAGTAAAATTTTGAACTTTTGTTCAACTTTTGTCGACTGTCTTCCTTAGTCTGGCGTGCCGACCCTTTACCAATATGTGGTCCCCGCTTTGTGGTAGGTAATGGATCTGGCTACGCCAGACTAAGAAGACCATCTACTGATTCAACAAATCTACACAGCTACTGAGGAACAAAAAAGTAAGCAGCTGAACTGGGGCTGAGCCATGCGTTAGGCTTTAGAATTACTCTCGTAAGTAAGTTAGCGGTGTTCAACTATTGGAGCATCCAGAATTTTTGGTGCACAGCGCGTTGCTATGTCTCAGCACCCTTAAAATTATTTTTATAATATCTGATAGCTATAAGAAATCCAATAAAACAACATCACATGTTATTTTAATATTAGCAATGTTCAAATCATGACAAATATATACATCTATGTCTGTCTTTAGACAATGGAAAGGAAAAGAGACTCTTTACGTTTACTGATAATGTTCTTTTCAATTCCTTCAGCCAAAAATTCTTCGTTTTACTAAACACCTAAAAAAATTATAATACAATGTCAATGTTACAATTAATTATTAATAATTGTAATACTTACAGGAACATTGCATGATGTGTGTGAGGTCTCTTTTAAAGAAGAGTTTACTGTAGTATCCTCTTCCGCCCCACAATCCAGTTTACCCTCCACTACTATTGATGAAGAAGAATACACTTCATCAGACTGGTCATGTTGATCTGCTGACCCTGTACTCGCTAGCTCCTCTCCTCCTGACTCCTCACCCTCTGATTCTTCCTCCTTCTCCTCTGATTCTTCCTCTTCCTCATCCACTCCCTCCTCCTCCTCCTCCTCCTCCTCCTCCTTATCATCATCATAATTAGCATCGTCACCTTCCTCCTTCTCCTCTTCAATTTGCTCTTGCTCAACATCTGACTCTTCGATTGATAGTGGTGTCAAATCATGTTTTGTAAAGAATCTCTGTGAGAACTTAAAGAGACTAAGTTGAGTGTTAAAGTGTATTACTCGGTCAGAGGGAATGCTCGATATGTTGGACTGTGAGTTCTCTGAATCAGAAATAAGGTGGCCATTAACATTCTCTTCTGGTTCATTATCTTCTCCCTCCGAATCTTCATCCTCTGAATCCTCTTCTCCTGAATTATTCTCTTCTGACTCATACTCCTCCTCGGAATCATCATCATCACCATTATGCTCGTTCTCCTCCTCCTCTGCTTCATCTACCTCTTCCTCCTCTACGTCTGATTCTTCAATTGATAGTGATGTCAAATCATGTTTTGTAAAGAATCTCTGTGAGCACCTAAAGGGACTAAGTTGAGTGTTAAAGTGTATTACATGGTCAGAGGGAAAGCTCAATAAGTTGGACTCTGAGTTCTCCAATTCAGAAATAAAGTGGCCATTAATACACTCATCTGACTCATCTTCTTCCTCAGAATCTTCATCCTCCGACTCCTCTTCTTCTGAATGCTTCTCTTCTGACTCAGATTCTTCTAACTCCTCCTCCTCTTCCTCCTCCTCTTCATCATCATCATCATCATCAACTGCCTCTTCCTTCTGCTGTTCGATCGATAGTGATGTCAAATCATGTTTTGTAAAGAATCTTTGCGAGCACCTGAAGAGACTAAGTTGAGTGTTAAAGTGTATTACACAGTCAGAGGGAATGCTCGATATGTTGGACTCTGAATTCTCTGAATCCGAAATAAGGTGTCCATTAACCCACTCATTTGACTCATCTTCTCCCTCCGAATCTTCATCCTCCGACTCCTCTTCTTCTGAATGCTTCTCTTCTGACTCGGATTCTTCTAAGTCTTTCTCCTCTTCATCCTCCTCCTCATCATCATCATCCTCTTCCTCCTCTACATCTGACTCTTCCATTGATAGTGATGTCAAATCATGTTTTGTAAAGAATCTCTCTGAGCACCTAAAGAGACTAAGTTGAGTGTTGAAGTGTATTACACGGTCAGAAGGAATGCTCGATAAGTTGGACTCTGAGTTCTCTGAATCAGACATAATATTACTATTAACATTCTCTTCTGACTCATCATCTTCTTCCTCAGAATTTTCATCATCTTCTTCCTCAGAATTTTCATCCTCTAACTTCTCCTCTTCTGCTTGCTCTGATTCTGCCTGCTCCTCTTCTGATTCAACTTGTTCTAACTCTTCCTCCTCTGAGTCCTCCATTGATGGTGATGTCAAATCATGATGGCAAAAGAATCTTTTGGAGGGTTTAAAGAGACTGACTTGGGTGTCAAAATGAATGACATGGTTAGATGGACCACTTGATATATTGGATGGAATGCTTGGCATGCTGAAAAATCTGCCATTGTGAGCAGGAGTGTTTTCGATCTCATAATTCATGTTCAGTATTCACTAATTTTCTCCCTACGTACCTCGTTGAACAATAATAAAATACCTATTTCGTTTTAAGAACAGCTTTCTCGAAACCAACAACGCAAATTACGTGGCGTCCCAGGTTTCATAAACGCTATACATAGTCTGACGTCGCCCACCCTTTTCCTTCCCTAAATGGTGGGCGGGGAGGAAAGAAAGGGTCTGGTAGCTCTATATATCAACGACTTGTACCGGCACAAAAATAGTGGCGCTCCAATCAGAGAGTAGAATCGTTAACTAGTGGTGTGCTTGAGCACAAAGGGCGAGCGAGCCTTAAAACTACACTATTGTTTTTAAAATAAAGTCGAGTTGTTAAATTACGCATATACGGTAAAGGGGATTCAATGCCATCCCCTCAACTGTTTGAATTGAAAAAGAAGCAACAAAATCAAGTCACGTTATTTAAAATTTTCTCTGTGATATTCTTAATAGTAGTTGTAACGCACAATACTTTCACACAACTGAACATACCTACGCAAGACTTACCTTCGTGGTTCGTCTAGTGGACAATGAATTGTCAAGTAAATGCTGTTGAGTAGGGCTTATAACTGTGACAAATAGCGCATTAACTTACCACCGCCACTAACTCGAATAGAAATGAAGCTCCCATAAGATTTTGAGTTTTAACTGCACCCGCAAAACAATTCAAAGCCGTAAACAATTCAATTTCTAAGGTGATACGGGTAATGGTCGCAAAACCAGAGGATTCTGTTTAGTGAAGTTTGGGACGGGGTCGAACGCCGAGCGAACACAAAAATACGGAGGGTCAAGGTACTAAATGACATACATACGTCCAAACATATATATAAATAAATAAATAAACTAGTGATGTGCTTGAGCACAAATGGCGAGCGAGCCTAAAGACTATATTATTTTTATATGAATGATCTTGACTTCTAACACTGAAGCTACTGAAAATAAGGTCCAGTTTTTTAATTTAGCATACAGGGTAAAGAGATTTCAGTGCCATAGTAACAACTCTCTGCAACTGCTTGGAAGGAAAACAACAACAACAAAACAATACTCGTTATTTAAAAGTTTTCTTTGTGATATTCTTTAGCTAAGTAGTGGTTGTAACACACAATGCTTTGACACAACTGGACATGCACCTACACAGACTTACCTTCCCAGTAGTCTAGTGGACAATGTATTTTCAAGTAAATACTGTTGTTGCCACGGCTTATAACCATGACAAAGAGCGCATTGACTACCACCTCCACTAAGGATTCTCAGAGCTCGTTAATTGAAAAATACTGGAACTGTGAACGCTTTACCTAACTTACGTAATTAGAAGCGCGGGCGAAAACAGAGGTCTCACGTACCCCATAAACAGATAAATAAATAAATATAGCGAAATCTCGATTGAGTTACCCCTGAGAGTGTCTCGCTCGCTTCGCTCGCTCGCCAATAAACAAACATCCCCGATTTTCGATTGTGTTACCCCTGTAAGTGTCTCGCTCGCTACGCTCGCTCGCCAATTAAGCACATTCCACAACTACATATTCAATGCGCCCCAGTTTATTCCGCGTTGTTAGCTATGGAAGATCGAGTGAGATGAAGAGCGCGTTTAGAGAGTTACAGTTTCCACTCGTAAATCCAGACCAGATGACCGTATTGAAGGTTTTTTTAAAAGAATTTTTTTTTGTAGTCCTCCAGACAGAGTAACGAAAGGGTGCTTACTTCCAGAGTTTTCCACTTGTATATTCCAACTCCTACCCAAGTGTTATACTCATTTGTACTATGAAAAATCTAGTAAAATTTTGAACTTTTGTTCAACTTTTGTCGACTGTCTTCCTTAGTCTGGCGTGTAGACCCTTTACCAATATGTGGTCCCCGCTTTGTGGTAGGTAATGGATCTGGCTACGCCAGACTAAGAAGACCATCTTACTGATTCAACAAATCTACACAGCTACTGAGGAACAAAAAAGTAAGCAGCTGAACTGGGGCTGAGCCATGCGTTAGGCTTTAGAATTACTCTCGTAAGTAAGTTAGCGGTGTTCAACTATTGGAGCATCCAGAATTTTTGGTGCACAGCGCGTTGCTATGTCTCAGCACCCTTAAAATTATTTTTATAATATCTGATAGCTATAAGAAATCCAATAAAACAACATCACATGTTATTTTAATATTAGCAATGTTCAAATCATGACAAATATATACATCTATGTCTGTCTTTAGACAATGGAAAGGAAAAGAGACTCTTTACGTTTACTGATAATGTTCTTTTCAATTCCTTCAGCCAAAAATTCTTCGTTTTACTAAACACCTAAAAAAATTATAATACAATGTCAATGTCACAATTAATTATTAATAATTGTAATACTTACTGGAACATTGCATGATGTGTGTGAGGTCTCTTTTAAAGAAGAGATTACTGTAGTATCCTCTTCCGCCCCACAATCCAGTTTACCCTCCACTACTATTGATGAAGAAGAATACACTTCATCAGACTGGTCATGTTGATCTGCTGACTGTGTACTCGCTAGCTCCTCTCCTCCTGACTCCTCATCCTCTGATTCTTCCTCCTTCTCCTCTGATTCTTCCTCTTCCTCATCCACTCCCTCCTCCTCCTCCTCTTCCTCCTCCTTATCATCATCATAATTATCATCATCACCTTCCTCCTTCTCCTCTTCAATTTGCTCTTGCTCAACATCTGACTCTTCGATTGATAGTGGTGTCAAATCATGTTTTGTAAAGAATCTCTGTGAGAACTTAAAGAGACTAAGTTGAGTGTTAAAGTGTATTACTCGGTCAGAGGGAATGCTCGATATGTTGGACTGTGAGTTCTCTGAATCAGAAATAAGGTGGCCATTAACATTCTCTTCTGGTTCATTATCTTCTCCCTCCGAATCTTCATCCTCTGAATCCTCTTCTTCTGAATTATTCTCTTCTGACTCATACTCCTCCTCGGAATCATCATCATCACCATTATGCTCCTTCTCCTCCTCCTCTGCTTCATCTACCTCTTCCTCCTCTACGTCTGATTCTTCAATTGATAGTGATGTCAAATCATGTTTTGTAAAGAATCTCTGTGAGCACCTAAAGGGACTAAGTTGAGTGTTAAAGTGTATTACATGGTCAGAGGGAAAGCTCAATAAGTTGGACTCTGAGTTCTCCAATTCAGAAATAAAGTGGCCATTAATACACTCATCTGACTCATCTTCTTCCTCAGAATCTTCATCCTCCGACTCCTCTTCTTCTGAATGCTTCTCTTCTGACTCAGATTCTTCTAACTCCTCCTCCTCTTCCTCCTCCTCTTCATCATCATCATCATCATCAACTGCCTCTTCCTTCTGCTGTTCGATCGATAGTGATGTCAAATCATGTTTTGTAAAGAATCTTTGCGAGCACCTGAAGAGACTAAGTTGAGTGTTAAAGTGTATTACACAGTCAGAGGGAATGCTCGATATGTTGGACTCTGAATTCTCTGAATCCGAAATAAGGTGTCCATTAACACACTCATTTGACTCATCTTCTCCCTCCGAATCATCATCCTCCGACTCCTCTTCTTCTGAATGCTTCTCTTCTGATTCGGATTCTTCTAAGTCTTTCTCCTCTTCATCTTCCTCCTCATCATCATCATCCTCTTCCTCCTCTACATCTGACTCTTCCATTGATAGTGATGTCAAATCATGTTTTGTATAGAATCTCTCTGAGCACCTAAAGAGACTAAGTTGAGTGTTGAAGTGTATTACACGGTCAGAAGGAATGCTCGATAAGTCGGACTCTGAGTTCTCTGAATCAGACATAATATTACTATTAACATTCTCTTCTGACTCATCATCTTCTTCCTCAGAATTTTGATCCTCTAACTTCTCCTCTTCTGCTTGCTCTGATTCTGCCTGCTCCTCTTCTGATTCAACTTGTTCTAACTCTTCCTCCTCTGAGTCCTCCATTGATGGTGATGTCAAATCATGATGGCAAAAGAATCTTTTGGAAGGTTTAAAGAGACTGACTTGGGTGTCAAAATGAATGACATGGTTAGATGGACCACTTGATATATTTGATGGAATACTTGGCATGCTGAAAAATCTGCCATTGTGAGCAGGAGTGTTTTCGATCTCATAATTCATGTCCAGTATGCACTAATTTTCTCCCTACGTACCTCGTTGAACAATAATAAAGTACCTATTTCGTTTTAAGAACAGCTTTCTCGAAACCAACAACGCAAATTGCGTGGCGTCCCAGGTTTCATAAACGCTATACATAATATTAGTCTGACGTCGCCGACCCTTTTCCTTCCCTAAATGGTGGGCGGGGAGGAAAGAAAGGGTCTGGTAGCTCTATATATCAACGACTTGTACCGGCACAAAAATAGTGGCGCTCCAATCAGAGAGTAGAATCGTTAATTAAGCACATTCCACAACTACATATTCAATGCGCCCCAGTTTATTCCGCGTTGTTAGCTATGGAAGATCTAGTGAGATGAAGAGCGCGTTAAGAGAGTTACAGTTTCCACTCGTAAATCCAGACCAGATGACCGTATTGAAGGTTTTTTTTAAAAGAATTTTTTTTTTGTAGTCCTCCAGACAGAGTAACGAAAGGGTGCTTACTTCCAGAGTTTTCCACTTGTATATTCCAACTCTTACCCAAGTGTTATACTCATTTGTACTATGAAAAATCTAGTAAAATTTTGAACTTTTGTTCAACTTTTGTCGACTGTCTTCTTTAGTCTGGCGTGCCGACCCTTTACCAATATGTGGTCCCCGCTTTGTGGTAGGTAATGGATCTGGCTACGCCAGACTAAGAAGACCATCTACTGATTCAACAAATCTACACAGCTACTGAGGAACAAAATAGTAAGCAGCTGAACTGGGGCTGAGCCATGCGTTAGGCTTTAGAATTACTCTCGTAAGGTAGCGGTGTTCAACTATTGGAGCATCCAGAATTTTTGGTTGCACAGCGCGTTGCTTTGTCTCAGCACCCTTAAAATTACTTTTTATAATATCTGATAGCTATAAGAAATCCAATAAAACAACATCACATGTTATTTTAATATTATTAGCAATGTTCAAATCATGACAAATATATTCATCTATGTCTGTCTTTAGACAATGGAAAGGAAAAGAGACTCTCTACGTTTTCTGATAATGTTCTTTTCAATTCCTTCAGCCAAAAATTCTTCGTTTTACTAAACACCTAAAAAAATTATAATACAATGTCAATGTTACAATTAATTATTAATAATTGTAATACTTACTGGAACATTGCATGATGTGTGTGAGGTCTCTTTTAAAGAAGAGTTTACTGTAGTATCCTCTTCTGCCCCACAATCCAGTTTACCCTCCACTACTATTGATGAAGAAGAATACACTTCATCAGACTGGTCATGTTGATCTGCTGACCCTGTACTCGCTAGCTCCTCTCCTCCTGACTCCTCACCCTCTGATTCTTCCTCCTTCTCCTCTGATTCTTCCTCTTCCTCATCCACTCCCTCCTCCTCCTCCTCCTCCTTCTCCTCCTTATCATCATCATAATTAGCATCATCACCTTCCTCCTTCTCCTCTTCAATTTGCTCTTGCTCAACATCTGACTCTTCGATTGATAGTGGTGTCAAATCATGTTTTGTAAAGATTCTCTGTGAGGAACTTAAAGAGACTAAGTTGAGTGTTAAAGTGTATTACTCGGTCAGAGGGAATGCTCGATATGTTGGACTGTGAGTTCTCTGAATCAGAAATAAGGTGGCCATGAATATTCTCTCCTGGTTCATTATTTTCTCCCTCCGAATCTTCATCCTCTGAATCCTCTTCTTCTGAATTATTCTCTTCTGACTCATACTCCTCCTCGGAATCATCATCATCACCATTATGCTCGTTCTCCTCCTCCTCTGCTTCATCTACCTCTTCCTCCTACGTCTGATTCTTCAATTGATAGTGATGTCAAATCATGTTTTGTAAAGAATCTCTGTGAGCACCTAAAGGGACTAAGTTGAGTGTTAAAGTGTATTACATGGTCAGAGGGAAAGCTCAATAAGTTGGACTCTGAGTTCTCCAATTCAGAAATAAAGTGGCCATTAATACACTCATCTGACTCATCTTCTTCCTCAGAATCTTCATCCTCCGACTCCTCTTCTTCTGAATGCTTCTCTTCTGACTCAGATTCTTCTAACTCCTCCTCCTCTTCCTCCTCCTCCTCATCATCATCATCATCATCAACTGCCTCTTCCTTCTGCTGTTCGATCGATAGTGATGTCAAATCATGTTTTGTAAAGAATCTCTCTGAGCACCTAAAGAGACTAAGTTGAGTGTTGAAGTGTATTACACGGTCAGAAGGAATGCTCGATAAGTTGGACTCTGAGTTCTCTGAATCAGACATAATATTACTATTAACATTCTCTTCTGACTCATCATCTTCTTCCTCAGAATTTTCATCATCTTCTTCCTCAGAATTTTCATCCTCTAACTTCTCCTCTTCTGCTTGCTCTGATTCTGCCTGCTCCTCTTCTGATTCAACTTGTTCTAACTCTTCCTCCTCTGAGTCCTCCATTGATGGTGATGTCAAATCATGATGGCAAAAGAATCTTTTGGAGGGTTTAAAGAGACTGACTTGGGTGTCAAAATGAATGACATGGTTAGATGGACCACTTGATATATTGGATGGAATGCTTGGCATGCTGAAACATCTGCCATTGTGAGCAGGAGTGTTTTCGATCTCATAATTCATGTTCAGTATACACTAATTTTCTCCCTACTACCTCGTTGAACAATAATAAAATACCTATTTCGTTTTAAGAACAGCTTTCTCGAAACCAACAACGCAAATTACGTGGCGTCCCAGGTTTCATAAACGCTATACATACTGGCGTCACCGACCCTTTTCCTTCCCTAAATGGTGGGCGGGGAGGAAAGAAAGGGTCTGGTAGCTCTATATCAACGACTTGTACCGGCACAAAAACAGTGGCGCTCCAATCAGATTGTAGAATCGTTAGTTAAACACATTCCACAACTATATTCAATGCGCCCCAGTTTATTCCGCGTTGTTAGCTATGGAAGATCTAGTGAGATGAAGAGCGCGTTTTGAGAGTTACAGTTTCCACTTTGTGGAGAATGCACCGGTTTCTTCTGACCGTGACCCAGTTTCAACATCTTCAGACAATTCCTTCACTGCGCGAGTCTTGTACTTTTCTATTTTTTCACTGTTTCTGGCTTTCCAATCGGAAATGTCGCTGTCCTTGTAATCTAGTAATTTGTTTGTGTCACTGATTTCACGTCTCCTTGGTGATCTGTTCTTCAACATTGCAATTAGCTATAGCTGGATCATTATTAAGACACAATTGAATGTTCTATTGCTTTCTGAATGTTTTCACACTCCGTTTACCACACTTTTTGCCACGTAATGCATTTCATAATTTCTTACATTGTGCGGAACAAAGGCTACCTGAAATAACCTATGACTTGGTGTTCTCCACATTAATGAAGATAGACGTTGTTATTTAACTAAACCTGTTCGCAATGATAATGATTAGCATTCTAATGGTGCAATACTAGTAGAGCCTTGGGCACTTGGCTTGTTGATTTGTGATGCTACTTCCTTGTGGCTCCTTCATTGTCAGGCCAAAATAGCAGATAGATGAAATGACTGATGACACTTTATCCCAACCTGATTGGTAGAACGATGTATAACAATACACTGAGCTTTAATAAAAGAGACCAGGAAAAAAGTATGTTGCAAGACTAAAGAAACTGCAAGAAATTCATTCTATGGAGCCTATATGTAAAGTTTGAAGAAGGAGTATGGGGGACGAGGAGGAGTTAGAAGAGAAAGAAGACCAGTTGGAAGAATGTATCAGTGATCGTCCCACAGTGAAAATTTTAAGTCAGGAGTTGGCTTCATAAGTTATCTTAATCGTTGACTAGTGAAGACTTCAGATTACTACCTGAAGTGAACGCTAGACTTATTTGCTTTCAGTGGTTACCTGGGCATTCATCAGAAGAAGTTACAAAAATGTAGACTTATATTGCGAGACTCTAGTTTGTCTGGAGCGCATGCTCGTGAGTATTCGTATTTTCCCCGTTCTCTCGTTATAGCGTTTCTGAAACTGGTGACGCCTTGTATTTTCTGCAGTTGGTTTTGTTCTGATAACGAGGTGGGTATAGGATATAGTTAAACTATCCGAAGAGCGAAAGCAAGAGAAAGTTCGTGTGTTGTAGACATGAATTTTGAGGAAGAAACTCCTCCTAAGTACAAGGATACACGTTCCAGTGAGTTCAGTATTCCATACAATTCATCAAGTAGTCCATCTAACAATGTCATTCACTTTGACGCCCAAGTAAGCCTCTTTAAACCCTCCAAAAGATTCTTTTGCCACCAAGATTTGACATCACCATCAATGGAGGAGTCAGAGGAGGAAGAGTTAGAACAAGTTGAGTCAGAAGAGAAGCAATCAGAAGAGGAAAAATCAGAGGATGAAGAGTCAGAGGAGGAAGATTCAGAGGATGAAGAGTCAGAGGAGGAAGATTCAGAGGATGAAGAGTCAGAGGAGGAAGAATCAGAAGAGGAAGTAAGTGAGTCAGAAGAGAGTGAGAATGTTTGTCTTACTTCCGATTTAGACGACTCAGTATCCATTATGTCGAGCATTCCTGAAAATGTGATGCATTTTAACACCCAAACAAGTCTGTTCAAGTGCTCAAAGAGATTTTTTAACAATCAAGACTTAGCATCACAATTACTTGAAATATCTGAGGGGGAGGAGGAGTCAGAGAAGGAAGAGAATGAGGAGGAGATGGATGAAGAAGATGATACTGAGGTGAAGGACGTAGAAGAGGAGAATAACGAATCAGAGAAGGAGGAAGATGAGGATGTAGAGGAGAAGGATGAAGAGAATGAAGAGGAGGTATCGGAAGAAGAAGATGATGATGAGTCTGAAGAGAGTGCTAATGATTGTCTCACTTCAGATTCAAGTGACAGATTCTTATATACATCGAGCATTTCCTCTGATCACATCTTACATTTCAACCAAAATACAACTCTCTTCAAATATTCTAGGAGATTCTTCAAGCAAGATTTGACATCACCATCAATGGAGGAGTCAGAGGATGAAGAGTTAGAACAAGTTGAGTCAGAAGAGGAGCAATCAGAAGAGGAAGAATCAGAGGATGAAGAGTCAGAGGAGGAAGAATCAGAGGCTGAAGAGTCAGAGGAGGAAGATTCAGAAGAGGAAGATTCAGAGGATGAAGAGTCAGAGGAGGAAGTATCAGAAGAGGAAGTAAGTGAATCAGAAGAGAGTGAGAATGGTGTTCTTACTTCTGATTTAGACGACTCAATATCCATTATGTCAAGCATTCCTGAAAATGTGATGCATTTTAACACCCAATTATGTCTCTTCAAGTGCTCAAAGAGATTTTTTAACAATCAAGACTTAGCATCACAATCAATTGAAATGTCAGAGGGGGAGGAGGAGTCAGAGAAGGAAGACGATGGGGAGGATGAAGAGGAGATGGATGAAGATAATGATACTGAGGAGGAGGAGGAGAGGGCGGAGGAGAAAGATGAGTCAGAGGAGGAGGAGGAGTCACAAGATGAGGAAGATGAGGATGAAGAGGAGAAGGATAAAGAGGATGAAGAGAAGGAATTCAAAGAGGAAGATGATGAGACTGAAGGGAGTGTTAATGATTGCCTCAGTTCTGATGTAAATGAAAGATCATTCTATTCATCGAGCATTCCCTCTGATCATGTCTTACATTTTGACCACCATACAATTCTCTTCAAGTATTCTAAGAGATTCTTCTGTCTAGACTTGACATCTCCATCAATTGAAAAGTCTGAGAATGAGTTAAAGGAAGACGATAATGAGGAGGAAAAAGTGGAGGAGGAAGACGACAAAGAGGATGGACATGGGGAGGAGGAGGAGGAGAAAGTGTCAGAAGATTGCATTGAAATGTCTGATGAAGTGAATAGTTCTCCATCAACTGTAGTGAAGGCTAGTAACTATAACAGGGATGGAAAAGAAATTCCACATACAGTAAAACCTTCTCTAACTCAAAGGACTTCGCATACTTCATGCAATGTTCCTGTAAGCACTTAATATTACAGCTTTTCTTTATAATGTTTATTTGTATGTTAAACATTACAGGTGTTTAAAAGAGAGAAGAATTTTTGGCTGAAGGAATTCAAAAGAACATTGTCAGTAACCTTCAAAGGTGTATTTTCTTTTTAATTGTCCCGTGACAGGCATTGATACTTTCATTGATGATATGAACATTGCTATTATTAACATAACATGTTTAGCACTAATGATGTGCATTTGTTAAATAAAAACATAATTTCAGTATGAAGAAAATAGTATTAAATAGGTTATTAAACTTGTAAGTTATATATTCATCATACAACAAGTTAGGCCAAATACTCTAAAATGCTGAGAGAAATTATTGAAGCTAGCAAACGTAGGACTAAAGAACCAAACAGTCGTGTAGGTAGGATTTTCAAAAGGGAGACTCAGAACACTGGCGAGCGAGCGAAGTATTAGAGGTGGATAATGCAAAATCGGGTATATGTATGAATGTATGTATGGATGGTACGTATGCCCTTTAAACGCGTGCGGAAGCAACTTTTTTCTCCATAAAACACGGCTTTTAAAGCTTGACCCCAGTCATTAAGCAAGCCTTACTTTATACTTAAGCGCGGAAGTGTGAGAAAAATCCTGCGAAAAAGCTTGCTTTTCAAGAAACAGAAAATTGATTCGACCGGTTACTATGGCATTGAAGACCCTTTTCCAGACTTAATTTCAAAACTTCGCCGTTTTATGGGGGGATACGGAGTGCCGATTGTTTGGTTGTCAAGAGCCATTGGTAGTCAGAATGCCGTAGTATTAATCCTAAGGAAGCTACTACTTCTCGAGGAAGCTGAGGTAAGTACCCAATTTCATATTTGTTAGCTAAATTATGCAAAATTAACTCTGGCCTTTCTTTTTTGTAGCTAAGAGCTTGTTGTCAACAGTGACTGGTAAATTCAAATAGTCAGAATGGCTCAAATTTGGTACTATAAAAGTTACCACTGCTCAAGAAAATGAGGTAAGAAAGTAATTTTGTATTTGTGTGCTAAAATTGATTGTCTTTTGTTATTGTAGCTGAGAGCTTGTTGTCAAGAATTCACGGTAATTCAGATAGTCAAAGTAAGTTAAATTGAAGTTAGCAATACTCAGGAAATTGAGTTAAGTAGTAATTCCATATTTGTTGGCTAAAATTACAAATAATAACACTGGTTTATTTTTTTATGGTAGCTGAGAACTAGTTCAAGAGTTACAGGTAATTGAGATTATCAGAATAGCAGATGTTTGATACTACAAAAGTTACCATTAATCAGGTAAGAGAGTGATTTTGTAATTGTTTGCTGAAATAAAAGGTCATAACTGCTATTATAATGTTTGCATGAACTAAGCTAAAACATAGTAACAATACTTAGTTTTATGTTACCTAACTATCAGGCTCGCTTGCCATTTGCGCTCAAGCACACCACTAGTATAGATATATGTATGTAAGGATGGTACGTATGCCCCCAAAATGCGCGTGCGGGGAACTTTTTTCTCCAAAAAACACGTCTTTTTAGGCTTGACCCCAGTTCATTATGAAACTACAGCATTAAGCAAGTCATACTGTAAACTTCAGCTCCAAATTGTGAGAGAATTCCTGCGAAAATGCTTGTTTTTCAAGTCACAAAAAGTTGCTGCGACCGGTTACTATGGCATTGAAGACCCTTTACCAGATTTAAATTCAAAACTTGGCCTTTTTTTTCGGCTAACTGCGGCTTGTTAGTTGTCACCTATAGTCAGTACTAAGAGAGCTATCACTACTTCTGAAAATCGTATGTAAGCACATAAAGTATTAATGCTAAGGAAGCTACTACTACTCCAGGGATGCTGAGGTAAGTACGTAATTCCATATTTGTTAGCTAGCTAAATATGCAAAAATAACTCTGGCCTCTCTTTTTTATAGCTAAGAGCTTGTTGTCAACAGTGACTGGTAAATTCAAATAGAATGACTCAAATTTGGTACTACAAAAGTTACCACTACTCAAGAAAATGAGGTAAGAAAGTAATTTTGTATTTGTGTGCTAAAATTGATTGTCTTTTGTTTTTATAGGTGAGAGCTTGTTGTCAAGAATTCAATGTTATTCAAATGGTCAAAGTAACTTCAATTTGATACTACAGAAGTTATCAATACTCAGGAAATTGAGGTAAGTAGTAAATTCCATAGTTGTTTCTAAAATTACAAATAATAACACTGGTTTATTTTTATCGTAGCTGAGAGCTTGTTAAAGAGTTACTGGTGATTGAGATTATCAGAATGGTTGATGTTTGATACTACAAAAGTTTCCATTAATCAGGTAAGAGAGTGATTTTGTATTTGTTTGCTGAAATCAAATGTCATGAACTGCTATTACACTCAAACCTCTCTTATCCGGACAGTCTGGGACCAAGGGGTGTCCGTAACTAAGAAATGTCCGTAACTCAGAATACTTATTTGGTGATGAACCGTGTATACAATTAATTATTTGATAATTGAATTAGTATATTACTTAAAATTAACAAAAACACCTGTAAATACATGAATCAAATTATTTAAAATATGAAGTGATTTTAGTTTGCTTCATAGATTTCAAGCGAGGCTGAGCTGCATCAGCTCTCCAACTTTTTACCAGCATAAGATGTGCAGGGTGTGTGTTGACTTTGGACTCCAACCACTCCAAAGCAGTATCGAAAGCAGCACAAGCTTGCAATGGAGTAACTGCATTTGAAGAAGCTTCATCTTCATTTTCGGACTCAGATTCTTCTCTCTTGCAACACATCTTCTACAATTTCTTCATCGTTCACGTCCAAATATCATTCACTGTGGATTTTGGAACACCAAACTGTCCAGACACTGCCTCACTGACTTCCCTTTCTGAACTTCTGATATTATCTCCAGCTTTCTTTCTAGAGTTAAAACGCTACGCTTGCGTTTAGTTACCGCGACCTTGTCTCCACCACCACTGGTCGTTGAGTTCTTAGAAAAACTAGCAGCCCCACAGCCTATCAAAGAGTTTTGAGAAGAACTAGCAGCGACACTGCCGGTCAACGAGTTCTGAGAAGACTAACTGCCTGTTGATTTCCCTGCTCCATCACTGCCTCACTGACTTCCCTTTCTTAACTTCTGATATTATGTTGTTGTTCTAAACCACAAATATGTTGGGCTTGCACTGCAACTGGTGAGCTGAATAAATGACAGAATAGAATAATAGTGCTACTTATTTTCATAAAAGCTGCAAAACTATCAATTTTAAATGTGTTGCATCAGACTAGGAATTTCAAGGGTATCATGATTTTATGACAGGATCCAATTCCATATCAAATTTCAATAGCATGGAGAGGAAACTAGCTAGGTATCTTATAAGCAATAAAATATTCACGTTAATATATCTGTAAGCCTAGAACAAAATAAATAGAACTTGTTGGGTGTCTTCCATTGACCTATGCAGGTCAGGACCCTTTGTTACTATTTACTTTAACTACTCCAAAATTACCGAATATACCTTCATTCAAAATATACTGTCATTCAATCGGGCGTACCTATCCTCTCGTATCACACAACGTAAATAGTTCAGTATCCTATCGACCTTCACTACAAAGCCAGCTCTTCACGTTCTCAGTTGACAAAGGAGTTCGATAATGTAAAAAAATTGTTTTGGCTTAGACAAGCAATGATGTTGTGGACAATTATTTATATATTTTTCCTCCTTTGCATATTTAATTGTTTTTGTCCATGTAGTCATTTGTTAAGCTGAACAACAACAACAAAACAACAACAACAAAAAAAAGGGTATAAAAATTACCCTGATTATCAAAGGAAATTCATTTTGGTAGGCTAATAAACTTATTTAATAAAATGATTAACTGCATCACAACAATTGCTACTAGCTCAACTACCTGCATTTAGGTTAGTCACGCTAGCCAGACCCTTTACCTAACCTTCTAGGTGGGGAAAGAGTCTGGTGTCCCTAGTGCAACAATCCCATTTCCTCCTCCAGAATCTGGAGGAGTATACTTTCTATTTATAGTTTATGAAGGGGGTGTGGTTGCACAACTTTCGAGTGTGAATTTTGAGCGTTAGACATAGCTGCTCAGTATTGTATATCCTATAGCTGCTGCACCTGGTAGCGAGACTACATTTAGGTATAGTCGTCAATACTGCCGCCCTTATTTACTCAACTGAGAAGCTTAGTTGCTGTATGCCCTACTAGAAGCTTGTGTAGGTAATCTTCTACTGAAACATCACCATAATAATTGCCACATGTACAACAATTGATCAAACTCTAGTGAACAAGCAAGAAAGTAGCTACCTAGTCACAATACTTACACATGTATCAGCTGGCCCTTATAGCTTTTAAGTTTATACAATTTCAACATAACAACATCCATTCAAAAAAGAGACTGCTTTTTGTTGGTGATCTAATAAGAAATATCAAAGTTATAGTTATCAAAATTTGTCTTTGTAGACTAAGAGCGTTTCCTGTGATATAAAGACCCTACATACACAACAGGATTAAGCAGAATAGAATTAAAAAAACACAATTTTTGAAAACTGTATTCTGGTCTTTTGGCAAAGTAATAAATAAACTGTTGCTTGCTATAGATAGTAGCTTACCGCTACTACCTAAGCACATAGATTTAATATCAATTTATATCACTTTATATTACTACTTGTCTTAGTAGCTAACAACTTTAAAATTATTTTTCTTCATAGAATACTAATATGATAGCTACAGCAAATCGAATAAAACCACTTCTCATGTTATTTTAATAACATTATTAGCAATATTCAAATCATGACAAATATATTCATCTATGTCTGTCTTTAGACAATGGAAAAAAAAATCGTCTCTTTACATTTACTGAAAATGTTCTTTTCAATTCCTTCAGCCAAAAATTCTTCGTCTTACTAAACACCTAAAAAAATTATAATACAATGTCAATGTTACAATTAATTATTAATTATTGTAATACTTACAGGAACATTGCATGATGTGTGTGAGGTCTCTTTCAAAGAAGAGTTTACTGTAGTATCCTCTTCCGCCCCACAATCCAGTTTACCCTCCACTACTATGGATGAAGAAGAATACACTTCATCAGACTGGTCATGTTGATCTGCTAACCCAGTACTTACTAGCTCCTCTCCTCCTGACTCCTCATCCTCTGATTCTTCCTCCTTCTCCTCTAATTCTTCCTCTTCCTCATCTACTCCCTCCTCCTCCTCCTCCTCCTCCTCCTCCTCCTTATCATCATCATAATTATCATCATCACCTTCCTCCTTCTCCTCTTCAATTTGCTCTTGCTCAACATCTGACTCTTCGATTGATAGTGGTGTCAAATCATGTTTTGTAAAGAATCTCTGTGAGCACTTAAAGAGACTAAGTTGAGTGTTAAAGTGTATTACTCGGTCAGAGGGAATGTTCGATATGTTGGACTGTGAGTTCTCTGAATCAGAAATAAGGTGGCCATTAACATTCTCTTCTGGTTCATTATCTTCTCCCTCTGAATCTTCATCCTCTGAATCCTCTTCTTCTGAATTATTCTCTTCTGACTCATACTCCTCCTCAGAATCATCATCATCACCTTTATGCTCCTTCTCCTCCTCCTCTGTTTCATCTACCTCTTCCTCCTCTACGTCTGATTCTTCAATTGATAGTGATGTCAAATCATGTTTTGTAAAGAATCTCTGTGAGCACCTAAAGGGACTAAGTTGAGTGTTAAAGTGTATTACATGGTCAGAGGGAAAGCTCGATATGTTGGACTCTGAGTTCTCCAATTCAGAAATAAAGTGGCCATTAATACACTCATCTGACTCATCTTCTTCCTAAGAATCTTCATCATCCGACTCCTCTTCTTCTGAATGCTTGTCTTCTGACTCAGATTCTTCTAACTCCTCCTCCTCCTCCTCCTCCTCCTCATCATCATCATCATCATCATCATCATCATCAACTGCCTCTTCCTTCTGCTGTTCGATCGATAGTGGTGTCAAATCATGTTTTGTAAAGAATCTTTGCGAGCACCTGAAGAGACTAAGTTGAGTGTTAAAGTGTATTACACAGTCAGAGGGAATGATCGATATGTTGGACTCTGAATTCTCTGAATCCGAAATAAGGTGTCCATTAACACACTCATTTGACTCATCTTCTCCCTCCGAATCTTCATCCTCCGACTCCTCTTCTTCTGAATGCTTCTCTTCTGACTCGGATTCTTCTAAGTCTTTCTCCTCTTCATCTTCCTCCTCATCGTCATCATCCTCTTCCTCCTCTACATCTGACTCTTCCATTGATAGTGATGTCAAATCATGTTTTGTAAAGAATCTCTCTGAGCACCTAAAGAGACTAAGTTGAGTGTTGAAGTGTATTACACGGTCAGAAGGAATGCTCGATAAGTTGGACTCTGAGTTCTCTGAATCAGACATAATATTACTATTAACATTCTCTTCTGACTCATCATCTTCTTCCTCAGAATTTTCATCATTTTCTTCCTCAGAATTTTCATCCTCTAACTTCTCCTCTTCTGCTTGCTCTGATTCTGCCTGCTCCTCTTCTGATTCAACTTGTTCTAACTCTTTCTCCTCTGAGTCCTCCATTGATGGTGATGTCAAATCATGATGGCAAAAGAATCTTTTGGAGGGTTTAAAGAGACTGACTTGGGTGTCAAAATGAATGACATGGGTAGATGGACCACTTGATATATTGGATGGAATGCTTGGCATGCTGAAAAATCTGCCATTGTGAGCAGGAGTGTTTTCGATCTCATAATTCATGTTCAGTATACAATTTTCTCCCTACATACCTCGTTGAACAATAATAAAATACCTATTTCGTTTTAAGAACAGCTTTCTCGAAACCAACAACGCAAATTACGTGGCGTCCCAGGTTTCATAAACGCTATACATAGTCTGACGTCGCCCACCCTTTTCCTTCCCTAAATGGTGGGCGGGAAGGAAAGAAAGGGTCTGGTAGCTCTATATATCAACGACTTGTACCAGCACAAAAATAGTGGCGCTCCAATCAGAGAGTAGAATCGTTAATTAAGCACATTCCACAACTACTTAGATCCCGTTGCTATATTGTTACTAGGTGTACTAACTTGGTAAGTGTGCACTATTTTTTGCCTTTAAGTATATGAACTGTGCATACTATCCACCCTAGGGGTATTGCTATTTTTGAGTTTTAGTTTAATAGAATAGGCCAGATAAAGCAGGGAGCAGGTTATGTGAGGCCGGATATGGGAGGATCTACTACTCTCTCATATCCACCTATATGGGACCAGCCCTATCATATAACTCTCCTGCTGCCGCTCTCATACCACAGGAATTTACCACAGCTAGCTGCTTTACTGCTTACTGCAGAGCAGCCCAGGTAGAGTTAGATCTGGAGATAACAGCTGGCAGCTACAATGCTGAAGTAAACTTGCTAAAGTAAACTTTCTGGAGTGCTTCAATTGAATTTTAATTGAATTTTAATTTTGGGCCGGAAACACGGAAGAATTCGCTTGACACCGAAAGTGCTGATAAACAAATGTGCTAGTGGAAACTGGGCAGGCCTGGGTAAACGGGATCTAAAATAGTTAGAGCATGTGCTTAGGTACTGGTGGATTTAGTGCACAAAGCCCTCGGGCCTACGGCCCTTGGGCTTCAGTGCACTAAATGCACCAGTACCCAAGCGCTTATGATCTAACTATTACATATTCAATGCGCCCCAGTTTATTCCGCGTTGTTAGCTATGGAAGATCTAGTGAGATGAAGAGCGCGTTTAGAGAGTTACAGTTTCCACTCGTCAATCCAGACCAGATGACCGTATTGAAGGTTTTTTAAAAAGAATTTTTTTTTTGTAGTCCTCCAGACAGAGTAACGAAAGGGTGCTTACTTCCAGAGTTTTCCACTTGTATATTCCAACTCTTACCCAAGTGTTATACTCATTTGTACTATGAAAAATCTAGTAAAATTTTGAACTTTTGTTCAACTTTTGTCGACTGTCTTCTTTAGTCTGGCGTGCCGACCCTTTACCAATATGTGGTCCCCGCTTTGTGGTAGGTAATGGATCTGGCTACGCCAGACTAAGAAGACCATCTACTGATTCAACAAATCTACACAGCTACTGAGGAACAAAATAGTAAGCAGCTGAACTGGGGCTGAGCCATGCGTTAGGCTTTAGAATTACTCTCGTAAGGTAGCGGTGTTCAACTATTGGAGCATCCAGAATTTTTGGTGCACAGCGCGTTGCTTTGTCTCAGCACCCTTAAAATTACTTTTTATAATATCTGATAGCTATAAGAAATCCAATAAAACAACATCACATGTTATTTTAATATTATTAGCAATGTTCAAATCATGACAAATATATTCATCTATGTCTGTCTTTAGACAATGGAAAGGAAAAGAGACTCTCTACGTTTTCTGATAATGTTCTTTTCAATTCCTTCAGCCAAAAATTCTTCGTTTTACTAAACACCTAAAAAAATTATAATACAATGTCAATGTTACAATTAATTATTAATAATTGTAATACTTACTGGAACATTGCATGATGTGTGTGAGGTCTCTTTTAAAGAAGAGTTTACTGTAGTATCCTCTTCTGCCCCACAATCCAGTTTACCCTCCACTACTATTGATGAAGAAGAATACACTTCATCAGACTGGTCATGTTGATCTGCTGACCCTGTACTCGCTAGCTCCTCTCCTCCTGACTCCTCACCCTCTGATTCTTCCTCCTTCTCCTCTGATTCTTCCTCTTCCTCATCCACTCCCTCCTCCTCCTCCTCCTCCTTCTCCTCCTTATCATCATCATAATTAGCATCATCACCTTCCTCCTTCTCCTCTTCAATTTGCTCTTGCTCAACATCTGACTCTTCGATTGATAGTGGTGTCAAATCATGTTTTGTAAAGATTCTCTGTGAGGAACTTAAAGAGACTAAGTTGAGTGTTAAAGTGTATTACTCGGTCAGAGGGAATGCTCGATATGTTGGACTGTGAGTTCTCTGAATCAGAAATAAGGTGGCCATGAATATTCTCTCCTGGTTCATTATTTTCTCCCTCCGAATCTTCATCCTCTGAATCCTCTTCTTCTGAATTATTCTCTTCTGACTCATACTCCTCCTCGGAATCATCATCATCACCATTATGCTCGTTCTCCTCCTCCTCTGCTTCATCTACCTCTTCCTCCTCTACGTCTGATTCTTCAATTGATAGTGATGTCAAATCATGTTTTGTAAAGAATCTCTGTGAGCACCTAAAGGGACTAAGTTGAGTGTTAAAGTATATTACATGATCAGAGGGAAAGCTCAATAAGTTGGACTCTGAGTTCTCCAATTCAGAAATAAAGTGGCCCTCATCTGACTTTTCTTCTTCCTCAGAATCTTCATCCTCCGACTCCTCTTCTTCTGAATGCTTCTCTTCTGACTCAGATTCTTCTAACTTCTCCTCCTCTTCCTTCTCCTCCTCATCATCATCATCATCATCAACTGCCTCTTCCTTCTGCTGTTCGATCGATAGTGATGTCAAATCATGTTTTGTAAAGAATCTTTGCGAGCACCTGAAGAGACTAAGTTGAGTGTTAAAGTGTATTACACAGTCAGAGGGAATGATCGATATGTTGGACTCTGAATTCTCTGAATCCGAAATAAGGTGTCCATTAACACACTCATTTGACTCATCTTCTCCCTCCGAATCTTCATCCTCCGACTCCTCTTCTTCTGAATGCTTCTCTTCTGACTCGGATTCTTCTAAGTCTTTCTCCTCTTCATCTTCCTCCTCATCATCATCATCCTCTTCCTCCTCTACATCTGACTCTTCCATTGATAGTGATGTCAAATCATGTTTTGTATAGAATCTCTCTGAGCACCTAAAGAGACTAAGTTGAGTGTTGAAGTGTATTACACGGTCAGAAGGAATGCTCGATAAGTCGGACTCTGAGTTCTCTGAATTAGACATAATATTACTGTTAACATTCTCTTCTGACTCATCATCTTCTTCCTCAGAATTTTGATTCTCTAACTTCTCCTCTTCTGCTTGCTCTGATTCTGCCTGCTCCTCTTCTGATTCAACTTGTTCTAACTCTTCCTCCTCTGAGTCCTCCATTGATGGTGATGTCAAATCATGATGGCAAAAGAATCTTTTGGAAGGTTTAAAGAGACTGACTTGGGTGTCAAAATGAATGACATGGGTAGATGGACCACTTGATATATTGGATGGAATGCTTGGCATGCTGAAAAATCTGCCATTGTGAGCAGGAGTTTTATGATCTCATAATTCATGTTCAGTATACACTAATTTTCTCCCTACGTACCTTGTTGAACAATAATAAAATACCTATTTCGTTTTAAGAACAGCTTTCTCGAAACCAACAACGCAAATTACGTGGCGTCCCAGGTTTCATAAACGCTATACATAGTCTGACGTCGCCCACCCTTTTCCTTCCCTAAATGGTGGGCGGGGAGGAAAGAAAGGGTCTGGTAGCTCTATATATCAACGACTTGTACCGGCACAAAAATAGTGGCGCTCCAATCAGAGAGTAGAATCGTTAATTAAGCACGATCCACAACTACATATTCAATGCGCCCCAGTTTATTCCGCGTTGTTAGCTATGGAAGATATAGTGAGATGAAGAGCGTGTTTAGAGAGTTACAGTTTCCACTCGTCAATCCAGACAATATGACCATATTGAAGAATTTTTTTAATTAATTTTTTTTTTGTAGTCCTCCAGATAGAGTAACGAAAGAGTGCTTACTTCCAGAGTTTTCCACTTGTATATTCCAACTCCTACCCAGGTGTTATACTCATTTGAACTATGAAAATTCTAGTAAAATTTTGAACTTTCATTCAACTTTAGTCGACTGTCTTCTTTAGTCTGGCGTGTCGACCCTTTACCAATATGTGGTCCCCGCTTTGTGGTAGGTAATGGATCTGGCTACGCCAGACTAAGAAGACCATCTACTGATTCAACAAATCTACACAGCTACTAAGTAACAATAAAGTAAGCAGCTGAACTGGGGCTGAGCCATGCGTTAGGCTTTAGAATTACTCTCGTAAGTAAGTTAGCGGTGTTCAACTATAGGAGCATCCAGAATTTTTGATGCACAGCGCGTTGCTATGTCTCAGCACCCTTAAAATAATATCTGATAGCTATAAGAAATCCAATCAAACAACATCACATGTTATTTTAATATTATTAGCAATGTTCAAATCATGACAAATATATTCATCTATGTCTGTCTTTAGACAATGGAAAGGAAAAGAGACTCTTTACGTTTACTGATAATGTTCTTTTCAATTCCTTCAGCCAAAAATTCTTCGTTTTACTAAACACCTAAAAAAATTATAATACAATGTCAATGTTACAAGTAATTATTAATAATTGTAATACTTACTAGAACATTGCATGATGTGTGTGAGGTCTCTTTTAAAGAAGAGTTTACTGTAGTATCCTCTTCTGCCCCACAATCCAGTTTACCCTCCACTACTACTGATGAAGAAGAATACACTTCATCAGACTGGTCATGTTGATCTGCTGACCCTGTACTCACTAGCTCCTCTCCTCCTGACTCCTCATCCTCTGATTCTTCCTCCTTCTCCTCTAATTCTTCCTCTTCCTCATCCACTCCCTCCTCCTCCTCCTCCTCCTCCTCCTTATCATCATCATAATTATCATCATCACCTTCCTCCTTCTCCTCTTCAATTTTCTCTTGCTCAACATCTGACTCTTCGATTGATAGTGGTGTCAAATCATGTTTTGTAAAGAATCTCTGTGAGAACTTAAAGAGACTAAGTTGAGTGTTAAAGTGTATTACTCGGTCAGAGGGAATGCTCGATATGTTGGACTGTGAGTTCTCTGAATCAGAAATAAGGTGGCCATTAACATTCTCTTCTGGTTCATTATCTTCTCCCTCCGAATCTTCATCCTCTGAATCCTCTTCTTCTGAATTATTCTCTTCTGACTCATACTCCTCCTCGGAATCATCATCATCACCATTATGCTCGTTCTCCTCCTCCTCTGCTTCATCTACCTCTTCCTCCTCTACGTCTGATTCTTCAATTGATAGTGATGTCAAATCATGTTTTGTAAAGAATCTCTGTGAGCACCTAAAGGGACTAAGTTGAGTGTTAAAGTGTATTACATGGTCAGAGGGAAAGCTCAATAAGTTGGACTCTAAGTTCTCCAATTCAGAAATAAAGTGGCCCTCATCTGACTCATCTTCTTCCTCAGAATCGTCATCCTCCGACTCCTCTTCTTCTGAATGCTTCTCTTCTGACTCAGATTCTTCTAACTCCTCCTCCACCTCCTCCTCCTCCTCATCATCATCATCATCATCAACTGCCTCTTCCTTCTGCTGTTCGATCGATAGTGATGTCAAATCATGTTTTGTAAAGAATATTTGCGAGCACCTGAAGAGACTAAGTTGAGTGTTAAAGTGTATTACACAGTCAGAGGGAATGCTCGATATGTTGGACTCTGAATTCTCTGAATCCGAAATAAGGTGTCCATTAACACACTCATTTGACTCATCTTCTCCCTCCGAATCTTCATCCTCCGACTCCTCTTTTTCTGAATGCTTCTCTTCTGACTCGGATTCTTCTAAGTCTTTCTCCTCTTCATCCTCCTCCTCATCATCATCATCCTCTTCCTCCTCTACATCTGACTCTTCCATTGATAGTGATGTCAAATCATGTTTTGTAAAGAATCTCTGTGAGCACCTAAAGGGACTAAGTTGAGTGTTAAAGTGTATTACATGGTCAGAGGGAAAGCTCAATAAGTTGGACTCTGAGTTCTCCAATTCAGAAATAAAGTGGCCCTCATCTGACTTTTCTTTTTCCTCAGAATCGTCATCCTCCGACTCCTCTTCTTCTGAATGCTTCTCTTCTGACTCAGATTCTTCTAACTCCTCCTCCACCTCCTCCTCCTCCTCATCATCATCATCATCATCAACTGCCTCTTCCTTCTGCTGTTCGATCGATAGTGATGTCAAATCATGTTTTGTAAAGAATCTTTGCGAGCACCTGAAGAGACTAAGTTGAGTGTTAAAGTGTATTACACAGTCAGAGGGAATGCTCGATATGTTGAACTCTGAATTCTCTGAATCCGAAATAAGGTGTCCATTAACACACTCATTTGACTCATCTTCTCCCTCCGAATTTTCATCCTCCGACTCCTCTTCTTCTGAATGCTTCTCTTCTGACTCGGATTCTTCTATGTCTTTCTCCTCTTCATCCTCCTCCTCATCATCATCATCCTCTTCCTCCTCTACATCTGACTCTTCCATTGATAGTGATGTCAAATCATGTTTTGTAAAGAATCTCTCTGAGCACCTAAAGAGACTAAGTTGAGTGTTGAAGTGTAATACACGGTCAGAAGGAATGCTCGATAAGTTGGACTCTGAGTTCTCTGAATCAGACATAATATTACTATTAACATTCTCTTCTGATTCATCATCTTCTTCCTCAGAATTTTCATCATTTTCTTCCTCAGAATTTTCATCCTCTAACTTCTCCTCTTCTGCTTGCTCTGATTCTGCCTGCTCCTCTTCTGATTCAACTTGTTCTAACTCTTTCTCCTCTGAGTCCTCCATTGATGGTGATGTCAAATCATGATGGCAAAAGAATCTTTTGGAGGGTTTAAAGAGACTGACTTGGGTGTCAAAATGAATGACATGGGTAGATGGACCACTTGATATAATATTGGATGGAATGCTTGGCATTCTGAAAAATCTGCCATTGTGAGCAGGAGTGTTTTCGATCTCATAATTCATGTTCAGTATACAATTTTCTCCCTACGTACCTCGTTGAACAATAATAAAATACCTATTTCGTTTTAAGAACAGCTTTCTCGAAACCAACAACGCAAATTACGTGGCGTCCCAGGTTTCATAAACGCTATACATAGTCTGACGTCGCCCACCCTTTTCCTTCCCTAAATGGTGGGCGGGGAGGAAAGAAAGGGTCTGGTAGCTCTTATATATCAACGACTTGTACCGGCACAAAAACAGTGGCGCTCCAATCAGATTGTAGAATCGTTAGTTACACACTTTCCACAACTACATATTCAATGCGCCCCAGTTTATTCCGCGTTGTTAGCTATGGAAGATCTAGTGAGATGAAGAGCGCGTTTAGAGAGTTACAGTTTCCACTTTGTGGAGAATGCACCGGTTTCTTCTGACCGGTTTCTTCTGACCGTGATCCAGTTTCAACATCTTCAGACATTTGCTTCACTGCGCGAGTCTTGTACTTTTCTATTTCTTCACTGTTTCTGGCTTTCCAATCGGAAATGTCGCTTTCCTTGTAATCTAGTAATTTGTTTGTGTCACTGATTTCACGTCTCCTCAGTGATCTGTTCTTCAACATTAATTAGCTATAGCTGGATCATTATTAAGACACAATTGAATGTTCTATTGCTTTCTGAATGTTTTCACACTCCGTTTACCACACTTTTTGCCACGTAATGCATTTCAACACCTCAAAGTGTAATTTCTTACATTGTGTGGAACAAAGGCTACCTGAAATAACCTATGACTGGGTGTTCTCCACATTAATGAAGATAGACGTTGTTATTTAACTAAACCTGTTCGCAATGATAATGATTAGCATTCTAATGGTGCAATACTAGTAGGGCCTTGGGCACTTGGCTTGTTGATTTGTGATGCTACTTCCTTGTGGCTCCTTCATTGTCAGGCCAAAATAGCAGATAGATGAAATGACTGATGACACTTTATCCCAACCTGATTGGTAGAATGATGTATAACAATACACTGAGCTTTAATAAAAGAGACCAGGAAAAATGTATGTTGCAAGACTAAAGAAACTGCAAGGAATTCATTCTATGGAGCCTATATGTAAAGTTTGAAGAAGGAGTATGGGGGACGAGGAGGAGTTAGAAGAGAAAGAAGACCAGTTGGAAGAATGTATCAGTGATCGTCCCACAGTGAAAATTTTAAGTCAGGAGTTGGCTTCATAAGTTATCTTAATCGTTGACTAGTGAAGACTTCAGATTACTACCTGAAGTGAACGCTAGACTTATTTGCTTTCAGTGGTTACCTGGGCATTCATCAGAAGAAGTTACAAAAATGTGATTTAATATGGCGAGACTTTAGTTTGTCTGGAGCGCATGCTCGTGAGTATTCGTATTTTCCCCGTTCTCTCGTTATAGCGTTTCTGAAACTGGTGACGCCTTGTATTATCTGCAGTTGGTTTTGTTCTGATAACGAGGTCGGTATAGGATATAGTTAAACTATCCGAAGAGCGAAAGCAAGAGAAAGTTCGTGTGTTGTAGACATGAATTTTGAGGAAGAAACTCCTCCTAAGTACGAGGATACACGTTCCAGTGAGTTCAGTATTTCATCCAATTCATCAAGTAGTCCATCTAACAATGTCATTCACTTTGACGCCCAAGTAAGCCTCTTTAAACCCTCCAAAAGATTCTTTTGCCACCAAGATTTGACATCACCATCAATGGAGGAGTCACAGGAGGAAGAGTTAGAACAAGTTGAGTCAGAAGAGAAGCAATCAGAAGAAGAAGAATCAGAGGATGAAGAGTCAGAGGAGGAAGATTCAGAGGATGAAGAGTCAGAGGAGGAAGAATCAGAAGAGGAAGTAAGTGAGTCAGAAGAGAGTGAGAATGTTTGTCTTACTTCCGATTTAGACGACTCAGTATCCATTATGTCGAGCATTCCTGAAAATGTGATGCATTTTAACACCCAAACAAGTCTGTTCAAGTGCTCAAAGAGATTTTTTAACAATCAAGACTTAGCATCACAATCACTTGAAATATCTGAGGGGGAGGAGGAGTCAGAGAAGGAAGAGAATGAGGAGGAGATGGATGAAGAAGATGATACTGAGGTGAAGGACGTAGAAGAGGAGAATAATGAATCAGAGAAGGAGGAAGATGAGGATGTAGAGGAGAAGGATGAAGAGAATGAAGAGGAGGAATCGGAAGAGGAAGATGATGAGTCTGAAGAGAGTGCTAATGATTGTCTCACTTCAGATTCAAGTGACAGATTCTTATATACATCGAGCATTTCCTCTGATCACATCTTACATTTCAACCAAAATACAACTCTCTTCAAATATTCTAGGAGATTCTTCAAGCAAGATTTGACATCACCATCAATGGAGGAGTCAGAGGAAGAAGAGTTAGAACAAGTTGAGTCAGAAGAGGAGCAATCAGAAGAGGAAGAACCAGAGGATGAAGAGTCAGAGGAGGAAGAATCAGAAGCTGAAGAGTCAGAGGAGGAAGATTCAGAAGAGGAAGATTCAGAGGATGAAGAGTCAGAGGAGGAAGTATCAGAAGAGGAAGTAAGTGAATCAGAAGAGAGTGAGAATGGTGTTCTTACTTCTGATTTAGACGATTCAATATCCATTATGTCAAGCATTCCTGAAAATGTGATGCATTTTAACACCCAATTATGTCTCTTCAAGTGCTCAAAGAGATTTTTTAACAATCAAGACTTAGCATCACAATCAATTGAAATGTCAGAGGGGGAGGAGGAGTCAGAGAAGGAAGACGATGGGGAGGATGAAGAGGAGATGGATGAAGATAATGATACTGAGGAGGAGGAGGAGAGGGCGGAGGAGAAAGATGAGTCAGAGGAGGAGGAGGAGTCACAAGATGAGGAAGATGAGGATGAAGAGGAGAAGGATAAAGAGGATGAAGAGAAGGAATTCAAAGAGGAAGATGATGAGACTGAAGGGAGTGTTAATGATTGCCTCAGTTCTGATGTAAATGAAAGATCATTCTATTCATCGAGCATTCCCTCTGATCATGTCTTACATTTTGACCACCATACAATTCTCTTCAAGTATTCTAAGAGATTCTTCTGTCTAGACTTGACATCTCCATCAATTGAAAAGTCTGAGAATGAGTTAAAGGAAGACGATAATGAGGAGGAAAAAGTGGAGGAGGAAGACGACAAAGAGGATGGACATGGGGAGGAGGAGGAGGGGAAAGTGTCAGAAGATTGCATTGAAATGTCTGATGAAGTGAATAGTTTTCCATCAACTGTAGTGGAGGCTAGTAATTATAACAGGGATGGAGAAGAAATTCCACATACAGTAAAACCTTCTCTAACTCAAAGGACTTCGCATACTTCATGCAATGTTCCTGTAAGCACTTAATATTACAGCTTTTCTTTATAATATTTATTTGTATGTTAAACATTACAGGTGTTTAAAAGAGGGAAGAATTTTTGGCTGAAGGAATTCAAAAAAACATTGTCAGTAACCTTCAAAGGTGTATTTTCTTTTTAATTGTCCCGTGACAGGCATTGATACTTTCATTGATGATATGAACATTGCTATTATTAACATAACATGTTTAGCACTAATGATGTGCATTTGTTAAATAAAAACATAATTTCAGTATGAAGAAAATAGTATTAAATAGGTTATTAAACTTGTAAGTTATATATCCATCATACAACAAGTTAGGCCAAATACTCTAAAATGCTGAGAGAAATTATTGAAGCTAGCAAACGTAGGACTAAACAATATTGTAGAACCAAACAGTCGTGTAGGTAGGATTTTCAAAAGGGAGACTCAGAACACTGGCGAGCGAGCGAAGCGAGAGAGACAGTATTAGAGGTGGATAATGCAAAATCGGGTATATGTATGAATGTATGTATGGATGGTACGTATGCCCTTTAAACGCGTGCGGGGGCAACTTTTTTCTCCATAAAACACGGCTTTTTAAGCTTGACCCCAGTCATTAAGCAAGCCTTACTTTATACTTAAGCGCGGAAGTGTGAGAAAAATCCTGCGAAAAAGCTTGCTTTTCAAGAAACAAAAAATTGATTCGACCGGTTACTAGCTATGGCATTGAAGACCTTTTCCAGACTTAATTTCAAAACTTCGCCGTTTTATGGGGGGATACGGAGTGCCGATTGTTTGGTTGTCAAGAGCCGTTGGTAGTCAGAATGCCGTAGTTTTAATCCTAAGGAAGCTACTACTTCTCGAGGAAGCTGAGGTAAGTACCCAATTTCATATTTGTTAGCTAAATATGCAAAATTAACTCTGGCCTTTCTTTTTTGTAGCTAAGAGCTTGTTGTCAACAGTGACTGGTAAATTCAAATAGTCAGAATGGCTCAAATTTGGTACTATAAAAGTTACCATTGCTCAAGAAAATGAGGTAAGAAAGTAATTTTGTATTTGTGTGCTAAAATTGATTGTCTTTTGTTATTGTAGCTGAGAGCTTGTTGTCAAGAATTCACGGTAATTCAGATAGTCAAAGTAAGTTAAATTGAAGTTAGCAATACTCAGGAAATTGAGTTAAGTAGTAATTCCATATTTGTTGGCTAAAATTACAAATAATAACACTGGTTTATTTTTTTATGGTAGCTGAGAACTAGTTCAAGAGTTACAGGTAATTGAGATTATCAGAATAGCAGATGTTTGATACTACAAAAGTTACCATTAATCAGGTAAGAGAGTGATTTTGTAATTGTTTGCTGAAATAAAAGGTCATAACTGCTATTATAATGTTTGCATGAACTAAGCTAAAACATAGTAACAATACTTAGTTTTATGTTACCTAACTATCAGGCTCGCTTGCCATTTGCGCTCAAGCACACCACTAGTATAGATATATGTATGTAAGGATGGTACGTATGCCCCCAAAATGCGCGTGCGGGGAACTTTTTTCTCCACAAAACACGTCTTTTTAGGCTTGACCCCAGTTTATTCTGAAACTACAGCATTAAGCAAGTCATACTGTAAACTTAAGCTCCAAATTGTGAGAGAATTCCTGCGAAAACGCTTGTTTTTCAAGTCACAAAAAGTTGCTGCGACCGGTTACTATGGCATTGAAGACCCTTTACCAGATTTAAATTCAAAACTTGGCCTTTTTTTCCGGCTAACTGCGGCTTGTTAGTTGTCACCTGTCGTCAGTACTAAGAGAGCTATCACTACTTCTGAAAATCGTATGTAAGCACATAAAGTATTAATGCTAAGGAAGCTACTACTACTCCAGGGATGCTGAGGTAAGTACGTAATTCCATATTTGTTAGCTAGCTAAATATGCAAAAATAACTCTGGCCTCTCTTTTTTATAGCTAAGAGCTTGTTGTCAACAGTGACTGGTAAATTCAAATAGAATGACTCAAATTTGGTACTACAAAAGTTACCACTACTCAAGAAAATGAGGTAAGAAAGTAATTTTGTATTTGTGTGCTAAAATTGATTGTCTTTTGTTTTTATAGGTGAGAGCTTGTTGTCAAGAATTCAATGTTATTCAAATGGTCAAAGTAACTTCAATTTGATACTACAGAAGTTATCAATACTCAGGAAATTGAGGTAAGTAGTAAATTCCATAGTTGTTTCTAAAATTACAAATAATAACACTGGTTTATTTTTATCGTAGCTGAGAGCTTGTTAAAGAGTTACTGGTGATTGAGATTATCAGAATGGTTGATGTTTGATACTACAAAAGTTTCCATTAATCAGGTAAGAGAGTGATTTTGTATTTGTTTGCTGAAATCAAATGTCATGAACTGCTATTACACTCAAACCTCTCTTATCCGGACAGTCTGGGACCAAGGGGTGTCCGTAACTAAGAAATGTCCGTAACTCAGAATACTTATTTGGTGATGAACCGTGTATACAATTAATTATTTGATAATTGAATTAGTATATTACTTAAAATTAACAAAAACACCTGTAAATACATGAATCAAATTATTTAAAATATGAAGTGATTTTAGTTTGCTTCATAGATTTCAAGCGAGGCTGAGCTGCATCAGCTCTCCAACTTTTTACCAGCATAAGATGTGCAGGGTGTGTGTTGACTTTGGACTCCAACCACTCCAAAGCAGTATCGAAAGCAGCACAAGCTTGCAATGGAGTAACTGCATTTGAAGAAGCTTCATCTTCATTTTCGGACTCAGATTCTTCTCTCTTGCAACACATCTTCTACAATTTCTTCATCGTTCACGTCCAAATATCATTCACTGTGGATTTTGGAACACCAAACTGTCCAGACACTGCCTCACTGACTTCCCTTTCTGAACTTCTGATATTATCTCCAGCTTTCTTTCTAGAGTTAAAACGCTACGCTTGCGTTTAGTTACCGCGACCTTGTCTCCACCACCACTGGTCGTTGAGTTCTTAGAAAAACTAGCAGCCCCACAGCCTATCAAAGAGTTTTGAGAAGAACTAGCAGCGACACTGCCGGTCAACGAGTTCTGAGAAGACTAACTGCCTGTTGATTTCCCTGCTCCATCACTGCCTCACTGACTTCCCTTTCTTAACTTCTGATATTATGTTGTTGTTCTAAACCACAAATATGTTGGGCTTGCACTGCAACTGGTGAGCTGAATAAATGACAGAATAGAATAATAGTGCTACTTATTTTCATAAAAGCTGCAAAACTATCAATTTTAAATGTGTTGCATCAGACTAGGAATTTCAAGGGTATCATGATTTTATGACAGGATCCAATTCCATATCAAATTTCAATAGCATGGAGAGGAAACTAGCTAGGTATCTTATAAGCAATAAAATATTCACGTTAATATATCTGTAAGCCTAGAACAAAATAAATAGAACTTGTTGGGTGTCTTCCATTGACCTATGCAGGTCAGGACCCTTTGTTACTATTTACTTTAACTACTCCAAAATTACCGAATATACCTTCATTCAAAATATACTGTCATTCAATCGGGCGTACCTATCCTCTCGTATCACACAACGTAAATAGTTCAGTATCCTATCGACCTTCACTACAAAGCCAGCTCTTCACGTTCTCAGTTGACAAAGGAGTTCGATAATGTAAAAAAATTGTTTTGGCTTAGACAAGCAATGATGTTGTGGACAATTATTTATATATTTTTCCTCCTTTGCATATTTAATCGTTTTTGTCCATGTAGTCATTTGTTAAGCTGAACAACAACAACAAAACAACAACAACAAAAAAAAGGGTATAAAGGTTACCCTGATTATCAAAGGAAATTCATTTTGGTAGGCTAATAAACTTATTTAATAAAATGATTAACTGCATCACAACAATTGCTACTAGCTCAACTACCTGCATTTAGGTTAGTCACGCTAGCCAGACCCTTTACCTAACCTTCTAGGTGGGGAAAGAGTCTGGTGTCCCTAGTGCAACAATCCCATTTCCTCCTCCAGAATCTGGAGGAGTATACTTTCTATTTATAGTTTATGAAGGGGGTGTGGTTGCACAACTTTCGAGTGTGAATTTTGAGCGTTAGACATAGCTGCTCAGTATTGTATATCCTATAGCTGCTGCACCTGGTAGCGAGACTACATTTAGGTATAGTCGTCAATACTGCCGCCCTTATTTACTCAACTGAGAAGCTTAGTTGCTGTATGCCCTACTAGAAGCTTGTGTAGGTAATCTTCTACTGAAACATCACCATAATAATTGCCACATGTATAACAATTGATCAAACTCTAGTGAACAAGCAAGAAAGTAGCTACCTAGTCACAATACTTACACATGTATCAGCTGGCCCTTATAGCTTTTAAGTTTATACAATTTCAACATAACAACATCCATTCAAAAAAGAGACTGCTTTTTGTTGGTGATCTAATAAGAAATATCAAAGTTATAGTTATCAAAATTTGTCTTTGTAGACTAAGAGCGTTTCCTGTGATATAAAGACCCTACATACACAACAGGATTAAGCAGAATAGAATTAAAAAAACACAATTTTTGAAAACTGTATTCTGGTCTTTTGGCAAAGTAATAAATAAACTGTTGCTTGCTATAGATAGTAGCTTACCGCTACTACCTAAGCACATAGATTTAATATCAATTTATATCACTTTATATTACTACTTGTCTTAGTAGCTAACAACTTTAAAATTATTTTTCTTCATAGAATACTAATATGATAGCTACAGCAAATCGAATAAAACCACTTCTCATGTTATTTTAATAATATTATTAGCAATATTCAAATCATGACAAATATATTCATCTATGTCTGTCTTTAGACAATGGAAAAAAATAGTCTCTTTACATTCACTGAAAATGTTCTTTTCAATTCCTTCAGCCAAAAATTCTTCGTCTTACTAAACACTTAAAAAAATTATAATACAATGTCAATGTTACAATTAATTATTAATTATTGTAATACTTACAGGAACATTGCATGATGTGTGTGAGGTCTCTTTCAAAGAAGAGTTTACTGTAGTATCCTCTTCTGCCCCACAATCCAGTTTACCCTCCACTACTATGGATGAAGAAGAATACACTTCATCAGACTGGTCATGTTGATCTGCTAACCCAGTACTTACTAGCTCCTCTCCTCCTGACTCCTCATCCTCATAGAAGTCATTCAATTACATGTATAACACTATCTCAATTTGAAGAGGTAGTTGAATTTCTCCCTTCTAAGTTTTGTTGCAATGACAAGTCAAGCTCGGTAATGATAGGCTATTTGTCAATTATTCCAATGGTAATGTCAATTTTGTCATAAACAGATTTTTTCATACACAGTGGATGTCTTGCTGCCAGAAGCCTTGTGTCTCATTATAATGGATTAATTCAGTGTTAGCAAGAGTGAGGTATTTGTTATTGGATCATTTATTGGGTAAACCACTAATAATTTATTGTTTACTAGGCTAGAAGTATTATGTATACTTATGTGCGTAAGAATCAGTGTGTTCTACGAAATGTCTCTACAACAACAACAGGTTTGTTCTGCTCTCTAGCTATGTAAATTTACCAATAGCTACAACTCCGCAGCATCTGCGCTTGGTCCAGAAAGCTGGAGATTATATGAAGACCTAAAGAAGAAGTTTGATGGTAGCTAGCTATGTCAATTCAAAATTTCATTTCCATTCTGTAATGTAACTTACTTTTGTAGCAAAGAAATGTGAAGGAAATGAGGGCAAACAAGTGAAAGTAGCAAAAGTTACACCTCAAGCTACTCCTTTAAAATGTTATTTGCTAGATATTGAATAAAATGAATTAAAAGAAGATCACTTTGTATTAAATTATAGAAAAACCTTGTTCTAACACAAGTGACACATTGAATAGTTCCAGTATTGTGTTGAATGACTCACCAGTATCCAATGATGAATGAAATTATTGGAACAAGCGGCTGGGATTGTTAACAGCTGATCAAGATATGTTAAAAAGAGGAGAATGGCTGACAGATAAGCATATGCTGCAAGTGTGCTGATAAAGGAAGAGTTTCCCAAACAACTTGGTTTACAGGACACCCTTCTCCTACAACATTTTGACCAATATGAATCAGAAGATTCTCAGTTTGTTCAAATAGTTTATGTCAATGGCAACCATTGGCGGTTTGTGTCAAACAAGTTCTGTCCTGCAGGAACTGTAGACATATACGACTGCTCACCTGGCACTGGATTTTCACCGTCTCTTAAGCGACAGTTTAACCAGTCTGCCATGCGAGCACATTTTGATTTGTGTGTGGATAAAGAGAAAAAATATATGTTTTCAGTATCAACTCGTTGTCGTCGAAAAAAAACAAACACGAAGAGTAGAATCAAGTCCATGGAAATGGTGCCAGTGTTTGTATACTTGTCGCCTACAAAGCTGATACAGAAGGGTCCATTAGTCAAGTGTTCCCAATGTAAAGAATGGTATCATTCAAAATGTGACAACATTGATTTGGAGTTGTATGATGCCAAAAAAACTACTGTTGTAGCAGGTGTCTGTAATACATTTTGAACTGAACCATTAATTTTGTAGCTCGTAGGCACGAAACTTGTAAACGTTTATTACTACAGGTATTTTTATGTCACTCAGCTAGATAGCTATATTTTACATTACATCAATACATTTATATTGACATTATGTTGAGAGAAACTTGAAAAATATACATTAGATCTTGCTAAGCAATGCTTGTATCCTTATACGCTATAAGATCATACTTTACATTTTAGTTTTAAAATAGTAATGTCCTTAACATGTCGTCTGCCTCATTCACCCTCACCCCAACACTATATAATATATTTAGCATTATTAACTTCCATGTAATCTGTTGTATGAATCTGAAATCACTATTAGTGTGTGCTTTCTTATGATAGTTTAAGCTTTTGCTCATGCTATTCCTAGGACTGTTTTCTCTTCGTGTGAACATATCAAATGAAAGTAGTCGTCAAAGTAGCAAATTACGTGAGGTCATTCATTAAAGTTCAATTTTTACATTTTTGTATCAACTATTGCTATGACTGTGTATCTAAAATATTCCACTCTACAGTACTTTTAATTTTTCTGCTGGTTATGTCACTTGCTGCTAGCTAGATGTATAAAATTATGAGGATTTTTAAATTTGCACTGGCTATAATGGAATATGCTTACTTATTTGCTACATGTTTAAGAACTTAATTGTGGCAAAATAAAGAAATAATTAAGTATGTTCATACTCATGATGAACAGCTTATGAAGTGTAGTTGTTCATCTGTATATTGTTATAGTAACAATATAGCTAAAACATTTTATTTATACCTTTTATATGATTGAATACACACATTCAGCAAAAGCTAGCTAAGCTAGTTTTAGTAAAAAATTAAAGATAATTTCCCTCATTTTAAGCGCTGTTAGAAGGCTAACTCACTGGTTTAAGCTTTGCCCATTCCTCCTCTGTATAGGTTTGCTTGTAGAAAGTAGCTTTAAAAGAACGCGAGAACGAACATACTACACAGTTTTAGTAAATTAAAGATAATTTCCCTCATTTTAAGCGCTATTAGAAGGCTAACTCACTGGTTTAAGCTCTGCTTTCCTGCTGCCCATTCCTCCTCTGCTCTGCCACTTCAACCCGCTCGCTCCACTCCTCAGTAACCGGTTTAATAAAATGTGGATACCCATATTTCCGCAGGGATACCCATATTTCCCGTAAATATAGGTACGGGGGTACCTAAATTTCTGGAAGTATGGGTATGAGGGCACCCATTTTTTCGTAAATATAGGTACCCGGGACACCTATATTTGGGGATACCCAAATTTACTTGACACCGGGGCTAGTGTGTGGCGAGCAACCGGATCCTATGCCGGCATGGTAGGCCTCAACCCTTAGTAACTAGGTCTGCATTCACTGAGCTTGACTTATGATGGACTGACTTTCCCGAAACAACTTACAGTGCATATATATGGGATGACATGGTACAGTTTGTGGTGGTTCTGGATGGGTCATGAATATGATTAGACGATAATGAGTTGATGTAGCACATGTCAGTTTGTTTGCTAAAGACTTCTCCTTCTTCATGTAACTAGACCTGAACAGAGACAGCTTCTGTATAGTAAGGCTAAGGGTCCCCACCCTTGGTGCTTCATTTCACCAGCAATCATAATCAGTACAGATGAGAACCATCTCGAGTAAGTGTGCCATTATGCCCGTAAATGCTGAGATCATTTTACAGTGTACAACAAAGAAATGTATCAAGCTGAGCACACTTATATATTATGCATGTAGAAATGTAACAAAATAATTTTATTGATTTAAATATGCGAAATTTTGAAATCATTAAAGTGTTAAACAGTATTATGAGTGCATCAAATATGCAGCTAAAGAGTTCACTTGTGTATGAAGTTAGGTTGAACACATTACTTTGGATATACAAAATTAATTAATATGAATTGATTAAACAATCATAATAATTATTTTATTAGTAACAAGATGAGTTAATAAGTTACTGCGTATACTAGATTAACATGTGATACTTTGAACACTTAATATTTATTTCATCGGTGATGATAAAGTTTATGAAAGGATTGCAGTTAATGAAAATTCAAGTCAAAAATCGTATAACCAGAGTAACACTGATGTCTCAGATTTGTTGAATATCTGTATTTAGTCACTTTGACAGTCTGCTCTGCTGACAGTGCATCATCGGAGCCCCAATCAGAATCATAAACTCTAATTTTGATGCTCTTCCAAGCTCCATAACCAAAGTCCAGTACTTGATTCCACTCAGGGTTATGATTGCCACCTACAGATCTACTGTTCTTTCTCTTTGTCTTTCCAATAACATCAACTGCCACAAATTCCATGTACGGATCACTGTCATTCCACAAGCCATCACTGTCAGGGAGGTTGCGACCATAACGTGCCGTAAGTCTCAAATTTCCAGCTAAGTGCTGGCATGTTGTGCCTAAGAATCCTCTACGGCACTTGCACAGATAGCCAGTGCATTTGTCGACACAGGAGCCTCCATTGCGGCATGGATTTGGTGAACAATCATCCCTGTCAATTGTCAGTGCATAATCAAATACAAAATAACCTCTGTCGTATGCTTCTCTTCTGTGGTAATAATAGTAACCTGTGTTTAGTTGGATCCAGTGTTTGTCTGACATCAAATCAGAACTTCTACCATCATTATCTTTAACTTGAAGTGTCATCAAACTCCAACGATTGCACCCATAATCAATAATTTCATTCCAAGTGGGATGCGTGGTACCTGATACAATATTTGATCTCCTCCTATCAGGCTCCGTGACAACATTGTAACCCTCAACCTGGACATATGGATCGGGCTTGTTCCAAATAGGATCCGTGTCTCGAAGATGTCTAGCAAATCAAATATTCACAGTGAGTCTTGCAATTTCTCTCGTATTAGTATACAAATAATAATCAAATATAATATATCCTGCACATGCTTGGTTTTCGCAATGCTTTACACTTCGATGATTCCCAGGGGACACTTGAATTGTCTCAGACATCGTCAGCTGGTCGTCTTTGCCCCAATCTTCATCCCAAGAACTAATTCTGAAAAACTGCCAGTTATGTTCACCTAAAACTACAACTTCATTCCACACTGGATTTCTTGTGCCTCCTGCAACTGGTGTCTTGATAGGGTAGCTGCTCCCTTGGGAATCGATTGCCTTCAGCGACACATAAGGATCTGGGTTGTTCAACCATCCATCTGTATCTCGCATGGAAATACCATATCTTATGACTATAATCAATAATCCTCTTATTCCAGGCTGGGGGCACGAGTACAAGCGATTCGTTTGGACAATATCTTCACGACTGAGCGTGCTCGCTTTTCCCAGAATAGGACTTCCCTGACTGACATACACTGTTGGGTTTCTCACTGACATAGTAATGCAGCCTTTCCCCCTGCAGTTGGATTTAGAAAATGCTTGTTCAGGATAATGCATGATAGAGCTATAATCATATTCTGAACCTTGATAGTCAATGCTGTAATCTTTCCTTTTCAAAAATTGGTAAAATCCTGAAGATTTTCTCTCAATATTATTCCAATGGACTGTAACATAACTGTCCCTGTCTGGTCGACTTTGCTCATGCCAGAAGCCAATGGCATGTGCAATTTCATGCAGTATTACAGGAACAGTATAGCAGCCTGGAGATCCCAAGTTAATAATTTGTCTACCATTTCGTCTTCCAATAAAAGTGGAATAGCAGCCTTTATCCTTTTTGGTAAATTTAACATAGTTTCTCGCTCCATTGACTGTTCTAAATCGCAAACATGTGTTTGTTTCAAATACCTTCATTGCAGTTGAGATATTCATTGCAGCCTCAGCTGGCATATTCCGTGAAATTTTATATGGTACTATTGCATTCTCCCACAGACGAATCTTGCTTCCAGCTGCTCGCTTATTAAACCTCTCATTTGACCTCTTGCTTCTAGCATTATTTGAAATGTTGAGCAAAATTTCATCTCCTCCAGGTATATCCTTGAAATTGTAGTAATCCATAATCAATTTTTCAGGAATTTTAAGATCACCTTCAAACATATCCTCATTCCACATTGTCAAATTAATGTCAACTGCCGCCGTGCCATTGCTGATAGTATTCTGGTCTGGTGCCACAGCAAGTAAATGACTGATGAATAAAAGCAATCCTACAGCTGCAAATATTTACCAAATAATATAAACAATAATGGAATATTCACTCTGCTAATGTTAGTACTCTTTTTACTTACCAGAGTTCAGCGAAAATTTCATTATTGACAGAGGAGCTTGATGTCTTCAATATTTTGTTCGTGAGTTAATTTATAGTAAAACTCATAGTATACTCATTGTACTGAAATTTCATGAGTGATATGTACTTAAAAGGGAATGTTTTGAACAAAAAAGTAATAACTGCATTTCCCGTTGTTGATGCTATAGCACGGAGACCACCTTGGGAGTGACGATATGCTGGTTAATGAAGCAAGACATTAAGACATCATGTTAATAACATGACAAATTGTACACTGCCATCTTTGAAGAACAACTTGTTCAAAGTCTTCCATAAATGAGATTGTTTTTCTTGCAGTAATAATGTATTAAGCACTTACTTCAAGAAAAACAATAACATGTTTGATAGTGATTTAAGTTAAATACACAACTTTTACTTAACCACCATAACAAAATCTGTAAAAACTGCTGATAGAGTCGACAAGTAATTGACAAGAAAGTTAGTTTTCAATGAACTATTTTCAGGCAAGAGAAGCCCTTATGTCATGTCCCATGACAGAAATGCACGCCCTTAATTTTCCCAGTAATAATGACCAAATATATACACACTGATAGTAGTTGTCTGATCCAGTGGGAAAAGAAAGAAACTCAAATAATGCTTTGAATTCACAAAGTTCCGGAATTCGTTAAAATAATATAAATAATTTTTGACAATTTAAAGGTGGGAGGCTAGTTGTCTTGGCTTTTTTTATGGATTGGCCATGAACCAGCAATAACAATCAGTGCTTTTAGCTTATAAACTGATTATGTGAACTCAGTTTCGTGTTTTTAATTTCTGCCGTACAGTATTAGTTTAGTAAAAAAAACTTTTTACCCTATTTGTTTTTTCAGTGTAGTGTAAGCAACAGAGAGAGTTTCAGGAATGCTGCCACCAGAGTTATAATTCTAGCTAGTCCAAGCTTTTCAAGGCTTCCAACCAACCCAAGTCACATAGTTTTAAGTCTGATCTTAATAGTTAGAAGGACAAAGGGACTGACATGGCTAGACTACAACTCAACACGGCACATGTTCAGGCTGGGCATTATATGCGGCACCAGTCTGGGCATGTGCAATGAATGGTCATCATATGATACAGTAAAGGGGATGATGTAATGAAGGTGGGGGTTAGATAGAATGCATGGAATTAGTTAGATAGAAATAATATAATAAAGGCATGCTAATAATAAAATGATTCAATGACAATGTTCATAGCTTGAGGGTGTGTCCATGGGTGTGGCTTGTGTTAATGTGCGAGCGTTCCCCCTCTGGAAAAATGATGTTCCAGTCTGAGTAGAATCTTAACAAAAGAGTGGAGCAGAAACATCTGAAACTTCTGCTGCTTGTAGTCAGGGAGTGATGGCCAACTCTGCCTGGAGAGGGCATCAACCACCAAGTTATGGCTGTCTTTGACTTGGACTATTTCGCAATCAAATTCTGACAGTTTCTCCTGCCATCTAGACAACTTGGCTGTGGGAGCATCACCATGGACAATGTGAGTGAGAGCACTGTGGTCTGTAAACAAAGTGGAACGTCTTCCTGACAAATAGAACCGAAAGTGTTCCACAGTTGACAGAAGAGCAAGGGCTTCCAGTTCTACTGCTGAGAAAGTCTTCTCACTCAGTGTCAGCTGTGTCTGATACATAAAGCTCACTGATAGCTGGAATGTCAGCTAAGGGTAAGGGGTTGGCACCTTCAGACTGATGCAAGGCTTCAGACACTTGGTCAGCTAGCTCTTGTTCTGCACACATGGCTCTTGTGACAGAGAGCTCTGAACCAGGTACCTGCTTGATGGAGTTGATGAGCTCCACAAACTTCTCCTTGCCAAAGTCAATGCCTAACAACACAGTGATATTGGGTAAAGATGGCAGACCTAGCAACACCTTTGAGAGTTGGAATGTCAATGGGTAATTCATACACAGAAAACTGGGAAATGACTTGAGAAATGCCACACAATGATTCTTGCTTGACAGGTGACATGTTGGGGTGATGAAATTTGATGACACTAAGCTTCTTTTTGCACCAGAATTAACTATGATTGATGTATAGATGTTGCTGATGTAACCATGAGTAACAAATTCGTCGTCAAAGCAGTTAAGTAGTTTAGTGTCAGTGTCAGAATTAGGATCAGAAGTCAAAAGATTAACCTTTCTAACAGGTCTAGAATTTATTCTGGGAATTGGTACAGGGATATTGGACTGAGGTCTGAAATTTGATGCTTGAGATCCATGATTGTTGTTAGAACCAGACTGTTGCATATTGGAATGGGCTTGGGATTGATCATTGGAATGAGAAGGGTTAGAAGGAATGGAAGGAGGGTTAGGACAATTATTGGAACTATGACCAAGATTATTGCATTTATAGCAACTCTTTTTGGTGGGGAATATAAGGTCTATTGAAATGGGAATGGGAACTGGGATTATAGGAAGAAGGATGAGAATTGAAATGAGGTTTATGCTGAGTGATGGTTGAAGGAATGGCCTAATCTATTGTTAGAACTTCTATTAGAATGATTGCCATAGTTGCCAGAGTGATTGTGAGTATTGGGGTGGTAATGAGAATATCTAGGCGTTTGGGAAGAATCAGTATTAGAACATAAAGAACTGCAATCTTGGATAAAAGAATGATTTGATGTGGTCTCTAATAAGAACTAAATCTCTTGAGTCAGCGGGCATACCAGCCAAAACACCAATGGTTGCAAGAATTTGAGAGACAGTGTCATTTCAACATCAGTAAAGTTGCTAAGAAAGGGAAATCACCATTAACTAGGGGAAAGGTACAGCTATCTCAGAGAGAAGTCAACTCTTCAAGAGCTCTATCTCAAATTCGAACTCATGTTGAACGAGCAATTGGAAAAATAAAAAATTTCAAACTTTTGCCAAGCACAATTCCAATCACACTTTTAAATAAATTAAAATTGAATTAACTTGAATTATACGACTATCGATAAAATACTAGTAGTTTGTGCTGCTTTGAGTAATTGCATCCAATGTTGGTTCACTAATTTCTTTTGCTTATATATTATGCACATGTTATTTAAATGTTTTGTTTGCATGAAAAATATAATGAAATTCATTTTGGAAATACATAGGGCAGTAACAATAACATAATATGTAGCTATAACTAGATAGTTAGTAACAATAAATAAATATTTTGTGGTAATACTAATGAAATAATATTGCTAACTATTATTTATTACTTTCCTTGCAGTCATTACAATACATGATCCTTTTAGTGCACGTCTAAGGCCAATGCAAGAGTAATGAAACCACTCATACTTGCATGTTTGATTATCGCATTGTATCATTTTCCCATATTCTTCATGCTGGCATACACAGCAGACTTTGCACAATTCTACCTTGTGTGTCATTATATCAGGCAAAAATTGTTTGACAAAAAAATTCGTACGTTTCTGGAATAATCTCTCATTAAATGTTACATCTTCATAGATTCTTTCTATATACAATCCATTTTGTATCCACACGATAAAATCGCAATAGTTCCTTTCACATATTTCAAGTTGTCCCTGAACCTGTGTGTCGTACTTGTGTGATTATATTAATCCTATTTTATCCATCAATCCTATTTTGTCCATGAATGAGCTGTTCTTGTCCTGCAGTAGATGTGGTACTATGTCTTTGACCGAAAGAACAAACTATATAAATATAAAAATAGCTAATTGAACCTAAGAGCAGCTCACATACTATTTGTGCCATTTAGCACACCTCTAGTAGCTATTGAGATTTTTTTTGTCAATTACAATCTAATGGTAAATATTGGTACTCTATTAGAAAAAATAAAAGGTAAATTTTTGGGACAATACATAAAGAAATTTGGGTAAAATAAATCATTAATGAGCATAATATTATTGGTAAAAATAAAAGGAACTGCCATAAGCACAATAAACATAAGTAGCATATTATTTATCTAGCTATCTAAGCTAGTTTTAGTATAAAATTATGGATAATTTCCCTCATTTTAAGCGCTGTTAGAAGGCTAACTCACTGGTTTAAGCTTTGCCCATTCCTCCTCTGTATAGGTTTGCTTGTAGAAAGTAGCTTTTAAAAAACGCGAGAACCAACATACTACACAGTTTTAGTAAATTAAAGATAATTTCCCTCATTTTAAGCGCTGTTAGAAGGCTAACTCACTGGTTTAAGCTCTGCCCATTCCTCCTCTGCTCTGCCACTTCCACTCGCTCGTTCCACTCCTCAGTAACCGGTTTAATAAAATGGGGATACCCATATTTCCGCAGGGATACCCATATTTCCCGTAAATATAGGTATGGGGGTACCTATATTATGGGTATGGGGGCACCCACTTTTTCATAAATATAGGTACCCGGGACACCCATATTTGGGGATACCCAAATTTACTTGACCCCGGCACAAAAACAGTGGCGCTCCAATCAGATTGAAGAATCGTTAGTTAAACACTTTCCACAACTACATATTCAATGCGCCCCAGTTTATTCCGCGTTGTTAGCTGATCTAGTGAGATGAAGAGCGCGTTTAGAGAGTTACAGTTTCCACTTTGTGGAGAATGCACCGGTTTCTTCTTAGTTGGGCGGAGCCCGACCTCTTCTGAAGGGAGAGGTCGGGTAACAAGCCTATACCCGGGTTTGTTCTGCTGAGTCAGCTAATTTCCTTAGCATTTAACCACACTTCAATCTGATTGGACTGCAACGTACGTTGCAGCAGGGAACAAACCCGGGTATAGGCTTGTTACCCGACCTCTCCCCAGCAGAGGTCGGGCTCCGCCCAACTAGTTTCTTCTGACCGTGATCCAGTTTCAACATCTTCAGACAATTGCTTCACTGCGCGAGTCTTGTACTTTTCTATTTTTTCACTGTTTCTGGCTTTCCAATCGGAAATGTCGCTCTCCTTGTAATCTAGTAATTTGTTTGTGTCACTGATTTCACGTCTCCTCAGTGATCTGTTCTTCAACATTGCAATTAGCTATAGCTGGATCATTATTAAGACACAATTGAATGTTCTATTGCTTTCTGAATGTTTTCACACTCCGTTTACCACACTTTTTGCCACGTAGTGCATTTCAACACCTCAAAGTGTAATTTCTTACATTGTGCGGAACAAAGGCTACCTGAAATAACCTATGACTGGGTGTTCTCCACATTAATGAAGATAGACGTTGTTATTTAACTAAACCTGTTTGCAATGATAATGATTAGCATTCTAATGGTGCAATACTAGTAGGGCCTTGGGCACTTGGCTTGTTGATTTATGATGCTACTTCCTTGTCGCTCCTTCATTGTCAGGCCAAAATAGCAGATAGATGAAATGACTGATGACACTTTATCCCAACCTGATTGGTAGAATGATGTATAACAATACACTGAGCTTTAATAAAAGAGACCAGGAAAAAAGTATGTTGCAAGACTAAAGAAACTGCAAGGAATTCATTCTATGGAGCCTATGTAAAGTTTGAAGAAGGAGTATGGGGGACGAGGAGGAGTTAGAAGAGAAAGAAGACCAGTTGGAAGAATGTATGTATCAGTGATCGTCCCACAGTGAAAATTTTAAGTCGGCTTCATAAGTTATCTCAATCGTTGACTAGTGAAGACTTCAGATTACTACCTGAAGTGAACGCTAGACTTATTTGCTTTCAAAGAGGAAGATGATGAGACTGAAGGGAGTGTTAATGATTGCCTCAGTTCTGATGTAAATGAAAGATCATTCTATTCATCGAGCATTCCCTCTGATCATGTCTTACATTTTGACCACCATACAATTCTCTTCAAGTATTCTAAGAGATTCTTCTGTCTAGACTTGACATCTCCATCAATTGAAAAGTCTGAGAATGAGTTAAAGGAAGACGATAATGAGGAGGAAAAAGTGGAGGAGGAAGACGACAAAGAGGATGGACATGGGGAGGAGGAGGAGGGGAAAGTGTCAGAAGATTGCATTGAAATGTCTGATGAAGTGAATAGTTCTCCATCAACTGTAGTGGAGGCTAGTAATTATAACAGGGATGGAGAAGAAATTCCACATACAGTAAAACCTTCTCTAACTCAAAGGACTTCGCATACTTCATGCAATGTTCCTGTAAGCACTTAATATTACAGCGTTTCTTTATAATGTTTATTTGTATGTTAAACATTACAGGTGTTTAAAAGAGAGAAGAATTTTTGGCTGAAAGAATTCAAAAGAACATTGTCAGTAACCTTCAAAGGTGTATTTTCTTTTTAATTGTCCCGTGACAGGCATTGATACTTTCATTGATGATATGAACATTGCTATTATTAACATAACATGTTTAGCACTAATGATGTGCATTTGTTAAATAAAAACATAATTTCAGTATGAAGAAAATAGTATTAAATAGGTTATTAAACTTGTAAGTTATATATCCATCATACAACAAGTTAGGCCAAATACTCTAAAATGCTGAGAGAAATTATTGAAGCTAGCAAACGTAGGACTAAACAATATTGTAGAACCAAACAGTCGTGTAGGTAGGATTTTCAAAAGGGAGACTCAGAACACTGGCGAGCGAGCGAAGCGAGAGAGACAGTATTAGAGGTGGATAATGCAAAATCGGGTATATGTATGAATGTATGTATGGATGGTACGTATGCCCTTTAAACGCGTGCGGGGGCAACTTTTTTCTCCATAAAACACGGCTTTTTAAGCTTGACCCCAGTCATTAAGCAAGCCTTACTTTATACTTAAGCGCGGAAGTGTGAGAAAAATCCTGCGAAAAAGCTTGCTTTTCAAGAAACAAAAAATTGATTCGACCGGTTACTATGGCATTGAAGACCCTTTTCCAGACTTAATTTCAAAACTTCGCCGTTTTATGGGGGGATACGGAGTGCCGATTGTTTGGTTGTCAAGAGCCATTGGTAGTCAGAATGCCGTAGTATTAATCCTAAGGCGATTGATCTCTTGTGATCCAGGTAACTATGCAAAAAAAAAATTTTTTTTCGAAGTCAATTTGGAAAAATGGCGTCTACCAGTTACAGTGCTGTGGAAGGCTTGATACTGACTCTAGCGACTCAGGATCAAGCGGAGAAGAGAGAGACGACATCTAGGGCTATAGGCGGCCCTGTATCAGGGTTGGGGACCAGACCCCGTCAACTCTGACACTGACAATGGAAGTCAAGAAGATGATCGATGTAAGCTTGTCTTTCTCTTGTCTTTCTCTTGAAAACTAGCAAGCTTCTGTTGTGGAAAGAACTTATTTTGGCTATATTGAGATAGAGAAAGCTGTTTAGCTATAATATATATATTTCATGAGATTTGGAAGTGGGTTGTGGTTTGTTGAACAATTTCAAATTTTCAAAAAAATTTAATTTTTTTTATCAGAATGTACTACTAGGACCAGATGTGTATGCAGTCACCCATTGTGAAGAGGGATTGTGAAGAGGACTGAGATGAGGCAACAGGAGCAGAGTCTTCCAGTGATGAAGGAGAAGATGCCGGACCTGGCGAAGTACACTTGGAGCCCCACCCCCCCCCCCCCTCCCAAACAAAAATCATGTAGAAACCCCGTACAATACATCATAAAGTTGCAATTATATAGGATCATGAACAATTTGTTGTTTGTATTACAAATATCTTTGTTGTTTGTGTTTTTGTGTATATGAAATTGTTTTGTAGTGGAGCTTGACCTCCGATGGCATATGTTCCTTGTGGACACTCATAGATGTCTCCTACATGATCACAACCACCACCAAACACAACAAACAACATATTTTATTGTTGAACTAATATAATATTGGTATGAAGTACATCAAACAATATTATTTCTATTTTTTTTTTTTATTATTATTGATGAGAAAATTGGAATTTTTTTGGGAAATTTTTTTTTTTTTTTTTTTTAAGTAATAGTAGAGGGCCTAAATATTATTCAATTTTCTCAATCAAAAAATGAGGGGAATCCCAAACTCTTGGTCTATTTAGTGATATATGGTTGCTATGGGGTTTTCCCAGCCAGCATCGAGTTAAGAAAATAAATCGGTAATGCACTATTCCGCGGTAGAAGATTAGATTTTTCCGCGCGCGTCCAAACAATTCGGGAACGAAAGGGTTAAGCAAGTCATACTGTAAACTTAAGCTCCAAATTGTGAGAGAATTCCTGCGAAACCGCTTTTTTTTCAAGTCACAAAAAGTTGCTGCGACCGGTTACTATGGCATTGAAGACCCTTTACCAGATTTAAATTCAAAACTTGGCCTTTTTTTCCGGCTAACTGCGGCTTGTTAGTTGTCACCTGTAGTCAGTACTAAGAGAGCTATCACTACTTCTGAAAATCGTATGTAAGCACATAAAGTATTAATGCTAAGGAAGCTACTACTACTCCAGGGATGCTGAGGTAAGTACGTAATTCCATATTTGTTAGCTAGCTAAATATGCAAAAATAACTCTGGCCTCTCTTTTTTATAGCTAAGAGCTTGTTGTCAACAGTGACTGGTAAATTCAAATAGAATGACTCAAATTTGGTACTACAAAAGTTACCACTACTCAAGAAAATGAGGTAAGAAAGTAATTTTGTATTTGTGTGCTAAAATTGATTGTCTTTTGTTTTTATAGGTGAGAGCTTGTTGTCAAGAATTCACGGTAATTCAGATGGTCAAAGTAACTTCAATTTGATACTACAGAAGTTAGCTATCAATACTCACGAATGAGGTAAGTAGTAATTCCATATTTGTTGGCTAAAATTACAAATAATAACACTGGTTTATTTTTATCGTAGCTGAGAGCTTGTTAAAGAGTTACTGGTGATTGAGATTATCAGAATGGTTGATGTTTGATACTACAAAAGTTACCATTAATCAGGTAAGAGAGTGATTTTGTATTTGTTTGCTGAAATCAAATGTCATGATCTGCTATTACATATAGTGTTTGCATGAAGTAAGCTAAAAATAGGAACATTATGTTACCTAACTATCAGGCTCGCTCGCCATTTGTGCTCAAGCACACCACTAGTTGGCGAGCGAGCGAAGCGAGCGAGACAGTATTAGGGGTGGATAATGCAAAATCGGGTATATGTTATATGTATGTATGTATGGATGGTACGTATGCGCGCGCGGGGAACTTTTTTCTCCAAAAAACACGTCTTTTTAGGCTTGACCCCAGTTTATTCTGAAACTACAGCATTAAGCAAGCCTTACTTACGACCGGTTACTATGGCATTGAAGACCCTTTTCCAAACATAATTTCAAAACTTCGCCGTTTTAGGGGGATACGGAGTGCCGCTTGTTGGTTGTCAAGAGTCATTGGTAGTCAGAATGCCGTAGTATTAATGCTAAGGAAGCAACTACTACTCGAGGGAAGCTGAGGTAAGTACGTAATTCCATATTTGTTAGCTAAATATGCAAAATTAACTCTGGCCTTTCTTTTTTGTAGCTAAGAGCTTGTTGTCAACAGTGACGGGTAAATTCAAACAGTCAGAGTGACTCAAATTTGGTACTACAAAAGTTACCACTGCTCAAGAAAATGAGGTAAGAAGTAATTTTGTATTTGTGTGCTAAAATTGATTGTCTTTTGTTTTTGTAGGTGAGAGCTTGTTGTCAAGAATTCACGGTAATTCAGATAGTCAAAGTAACTTCAATTTGATACTACAGAAGTTATCAATACTCAAGAATGAGGTAAGTAGTAATTCCATATTTGTTGGCTAAAATTACAAATAATAACACTGGTTTATTTTTTATCGTAGCTGAGAGCTGGTTCAAGAGTTATTGGTGATTGAGATTATCAGAATGGCAGATGTTTGATACTACAAATGTTACCATTAATCAGGTAAGAAAGTGATTTTATAATTGTTTGCTGAAATAAAAGGTCATAACTGCTATTATAATGTTTGCATGAATTAAGCTAAAACATAGTAACAATACTTATTTTTATGTTACCTAACTATCAGGCTCGCTCGCTATTTGTGCTTAAGCACTAGTTGATTTATATATATGTGAGTGGGTCTAGGAAAAGGGACCTTATGGCGCAAATAAAAAAAATTGAGTTTTTTATGCTAATAAAAAGATACAATTTATCTCAACTTAGTGCTAAATACTGGAGGGTAAAACTTTCGACACACAGAGAAACTGGCTGTTGAACTGGGTCCTATACTAGAAATCGAGAAAACATAAATTGAATTTCCACTTACGGTATAATTAACGTTTCCGTATACTTAACGGCGTAGTCCGCATACGCAATTAAATCGTACAGCCGCTTTTTCGGCGCCTAACGAAGTTTGCGTAGAGTTCTTTTTAGCTTTCAGAGCGTCTCACGGCCTGTCTTGTCGGAATTCTTGGCTGCTCTATTCGCTGTAGCGGTAAACTTTAAGCCAAAGGTAAGTTGTAGAGTGCATGCAGTAGTCTCAAAGCTATGCCGTTTTTTTAGCTGCTAGTTTGAAACTCCGCCCATTCCCCGTTTATTGTAATACGAGAATGAGAGAGAATAAAAAGTAGCTTGTCTTTTCACGGCACGCTTGGGGTCTTTTAAGTCGTTTTGACATGCGAAATTTGGCATAGACGTAGAGTAAGGGTCACTAAGACTAATTCTGCAAAATACAAAAATAGGAGAAAGAAAGAATTTTTCCGATGACTTACTTCTGGAGCCCATATCTCAATTTCAATTTTTGCGCCGTAAGGTCCCTTTTCCCAGACCCGCTCACATATGTTTGGACATACGTAAGTCATTTTGTACTTTGACCCTCCGTATTTTTTTGTTCACTCGACGTTTGACCCTGTCCCAAACTTCACTAAACAAAATCCTCCGGTTTAGCAATCATTACCCGTATCACCTTAGAAACTGAATTGTTTACCGCTTTGAATTGTTTTGCGGGTGTAGTTAAAACGCAAAAACTTATGGGAGCTCAATTTCTATTCGAGTTAGTGGCGGTGGTAAGTTAATACGCTATTTGTCACAGTTATAAGCTCTACTCAACAGCATTTACTTGAAAATTCATTGTCCACTATACGAACCACGAAGGTAAGTCTTGCGCAGGTATGTTCAGTTGTATGAAATTATTGTGTGTTACAACTAACATAGAAAACTTTAAATAACATGACTTAATTTTGTTGCTTCTTTTTCAATTCAAACAGTTGCAGGGAGCGGTTACTATGGCTTTGAAACCCCTTTACCACATATTATACTTAATTTAAAAGCTCGACTTTATTTTAGTAGCTGAGTAGAGTGTTAGTTGTTAAAATTAATCATTTAACAGTAGTGTCGTTTAAGGCTCACTCGCCATTTGTGCTCAAGCACACCACTAGTTAGGTCTAGGAATTGTTTTTGTTCTTGCGTGGGCGTACGTGTGCACATTTTCTCCCACGCGCTTGCGCGGGCCGGGTAACCTTCTTAGCAACATTTTGTTTTGTTTACCCGCCGTACGAAGTAGCGATGCCCAGTGAAACAAATTCTGTGAAAGAGAGACAAAACGTTAGAAATGCTCGGTCAAGAGCTTTGAGGGCGTTAGAAACTCCAGAAAAAAAATTAATAAGGAGAGAGATAAGAAATGAAAAAGACAGGGCAAGGAGGAGGAGAGCTAAAACGAAGCAGAAACAGGTAGCAAAGTAAAGAATCTTTCTTTTTGGAAGTCATTAAATGTTCCTAGCATGGAATAGCTGCAATTACAGGGAACATGCATCGCTCGCTTCGCTATTTTGTGCTATTAGAGTGCATCACTAGTAATATTAGCAATGTTCAAATCATTACAAATAAAATCATCTATGTCTGTCTTTAGACAATGGAAAGGAAATCAGACTCTTTACGTTTACTGATAATGTTCTTTTCAATTCCTTCAGCCAAAAATTCTTCGTTTTACTAAACACCTAAAAAAATTATAATACAATGTCAATATTACAATTAATTATTAATTGTAATAATACTTACAGGAACATTGCATGATGTGTGTGAGGTCTCTTTTAAAGAAGAGTTTACTGTATTATACTCTTCTATCCCACAATCCTGTTTACCCTCCACTACTATTGATAAAGAAGTATGCACTTCATCTGACCCTGTACTCGCTAGCTCCTCTCCTCCTGATTCCATATCCTCTGACTCCTCCTTCTCATCTAACTCTTCCTCATCCTTGCCCTAACACTCCCCTCCTCCTACTCCTCCTTTTCAATTTGCTTTTCCTCTACATCTAACTCTTCGATTAATAGTGATGTCAAATAATGTTTTGTAAAGAATCTCTCTCTGAGCACCTAAAGAGACTAAGTTGAGTGTTAAAGTGTATTACACGGTCAGAAGTCAGAAGGAATGCTCAATATATTTAAAACTGAGTCTGAACGATGATCATAAACACTCTTCAGACTCATCATCTTCTTCCTTAGAATCTTCATTCTCCGACTCCTCTTCTTCTAACTGCTTCTCTTCTGACTTGGATTCCCCTAACTCGTTATCGTCGTCGTCCTCCTCTGCTTCATATGCTTTTCCTCCTCTACATCTGACTCTTTGATTGAGAGTGATGTCGAATCACGTTTTGTAAAAAATCTTTGTGAGCACCTAAAGAGACAAAGTTGAGTGTTAAAGTGTATTATATAATCAGAGGGAATGCTGAATCCATTAGACTCTGATTTTTCTGAATCAGAAAATAGATCACTATTAACATTATTTTCTGACTCATCTTCTTTTTTCTCTGAATCTTCATCCTCTGACTCCTTCTCTTCTGACTGATCCTCTTCTGACTCGTATTTTTCTAACTTTAGTTCCTCCTCCTCCTCATCCTCCTCCTCTTCCTTCTCCTCCTCCTCCTCCTCATCATCATCATCACCTTCCTCCTCCTTCTCCTCTTCATTTTGCTCTTGCTCTACATCAGACTCTATGATTGATAGTGGTGTCAAATCATGTTTTGTAAAGAATCTCTGTTGAACTCTGAGTTCTCTGAATCAGAAATAAGGTGATCATTAACACTCTCTTCTGGCTCACTTTCTTCTTCCTCCGAATCTTCATCCTCTAATTTCTCCTCTTCTGCTTGTTCTGATTCTGCCTGCTCTTCTTCTGCCTCCTCCTCTTCTGACTCAACTTGTTCTAACTCTTCCTCCTCTGACTCCTCCATTGATGGTGATGTCAAATCTTGATGGCAAAAGAATCTTTTGGAGAGTTTAAACAGCCTGACTTGGGCGTCAAAATGTATGACATGGCTAGATGGACTGCTTGATTGGACGGAATACTAGGCATGCTGGAAGATGTGCCATTGTAAGCAGGCAGTTTTTCTGTCTCAAAATTCATGTCAAGTACACACGTATTATCTTCTGGTTTACCTCGTTGAATAATAGTAAAATATCAATTTCTCTATAAGAACAGCTTTCTAGAAATCTACTACGCAAATTGCACGGCGTCGCTGGTGTCTTTAAACGCTAAATATGATAAGAGCCAGGAAACGAATCTACGCGCGAGCGTGTCAATGTACTTAGCTTATTTAGAATAAGAACACTTCGGGTTATTTCATACTTTCAGTTTTAGTTTCCTAACTGACTATGTTGTTACTGCTGAAAATAACGACCTTTCAGAAAAGTGACTGACCTGCCACCATAAACATGGACAGAAAACATTGCTTAAGTGTGACTACTTCACATTTAATACATTTTGATTCCCAGAGAAGATTGGATGAGCCAAGTGAAACCCTCACTTATGAATCTCAATTGAGATTTTTGGTATATGGAAATTTTAAAGAGGTCAATGAGTGTCCACTCCAGGAGGCTATTTTATAACGTTACTATTAGCGCTGGCGCAAAAAATATTTAGGATGAAAGACTTAGAAATAATGCCAGAAAAATAAAGGCAACGTGCTACGGAGACAGAATGAGACAGACTTTTAACAGTTAGGTCTCACAGATTTAGTGGAGTCATTTTCTATTCCTTGGTGGTGGTGTTAAGTTACCTTAGTTCATGCGCTGCTTGTCATAGCTGTACGCCCTGCGTAACAGATTTGTTCTAACCTGAAAATTCATTGCCCTATAGTCAAGTCCCTTAGAGAATACAATACGATGCTTTATCTACTAAGAGCTCTGGTACAACTGAGTATTTTCAACTGAGCATAATTTTTAAAGGCGGTTAGTTTAAGCAGAATCCTTTGGTTTGTCAATTTTACCATATCATCCCCCAAAATTAGATTGCTTAGTCAGTTCGCGAAAAGAATACAATGTAACTCTTGCGCCGGTATATCCAATGAAAAGTTTGTATGTGTGTATAAAAGTGTGGTGTGTTGCTAAAGAATAGCATAAATAAATTAGACAAAAACATTAAATTAACAAAGAAACTAACAAAGAAATGTAACCAGTGATGTGCTTGAGCACAAATGGCGAGCGAGCCTAAAGACTATACTATTTTTATATGAATGATTTTGACTTCTAACACAGAAGCTACTGAAAATAAGGTCGAGTTTTTAAATTCCGCATACACGGCAAAGTGGATTTCAGTGCCATAGTAACAACTCACTGCAACTGTTTGAATTGAAGGGAAAAAAACAACAACAACAAAACGATACACGTTATTTTTAACATTTTCTTAGTGATATTCTTTAGCTAAGTAGTGGCTGTAAAGCACAATGCTTTGACACAACTAGACATGCATCTACACGAGACTTACCTTCGCGGTTAGTCTAGTGGACAATGCATTTTCAAGTAAATACTGTTGCGTACAGCTTATAACCATGACAAAGAGCGCATTGACTTACCACAGCCACTAACTCGAATAGAAATGGAAGTCCCATAAGTTTTCACGTTTTAACTGCACCCGCAAAAGAATTCAAGAGGGTACTGATCCATAAACCAGAGGAGTGAAGTTTGGGTCGACCACAGAACTATATAACACAAAAACCGGAGGGTCAGAGTACAAAAATACCTTACCTACGATAAAACAAATATCCCAGGTTTTCAATTGAGTTACCCCTGATAGTGTCTAGCTTCACAGCTTGTCTAGCTTCACTGCTCTCCAATAAGCAGCTAGCATTCAAATTCCAATTTCAGTCTGACCAGCTGCCCACTATTTGTGTTGTAACACATCACTAGTTTCAGACAGGAGACCAAATTCTTGAGTATTGTTTAGTTCTTACAGCTAAATTAATTCATCACTCTGTGAATTGAAGGCCATATCTACTTAAAATTTGAGAGCAGATCCAGAGTCAAGGCTGGAGAAAAGCTGAGACCTAATAATAAAACAAAGCTTGAAGCTGTAAAAAAGGCGGTAGTAGTACATAGTGGTCTCTGCTTTTGTAGAAACTGGGGAGCATAAATGTTCCTCATTGTACATTACCAGAGCTACAAATAGCAGAGTCCATGGGGGGGCTAGAAGGGTGGTTTGACGGTGGACATACAAAGCACAAAGATGGTCGACTGAGTGTCATTGCAAACGACTGGAGCTGTCCAGCAGTTTGAAGAAAGTCCACAAGCTTTTAGAAATCACCAAATATTGTATTGTTTATAAGAATGATAGCTAGCACTGACTTTTAATAACCGCCCAGCCTGCACAGCTATATATTTGGAATTTCAATTGTGAGGATATTGATTCCAACATAATATTAATGCAATTAATGATATAGCTAGCTAAGACAGTTTCTTTACATGTAATATTTATGAGTCAAGTGTGATAAGGAGAGATAATTCAAGAGCAGGCTAATATATTGTCATGAGCCACTGGCAGAGTGAAAATAAAGCCTGAGAGTGAAATATTTTGCTGTTTATCTTCTGATGAGTGTAATAAGTGGTTTATTCTATGCTAGATATCTTCAGTTTGTTATCAGTATTCATTGTTAACATCTTTTCGAGACCCTCACTAAGGAGTCTCAATTGAGGCTATAGGATATAGCTATATAGTACTTATTGCATGAGTCAGAGTGTGATATGGCAAATTATTTAATGAGCAGGCAATTTTATTTTTCAGGAGCCAGGGAGAGTAAAAGCAATGCCAGAGAGTGAAATATCTTGCTATAATAATCTAACAGAGTGTAATGGTGGTATATTCACTCTATAGATGTCTTCACTGCTGCACCCCAAGCCTATATTTTAGCAGCTGCTAACCCTGTTGGGTGAGGAAGGTAGCTGTAATAACCTGGAAAACTGGTAAGCTAGGCCTGTTGCTATAACTACTAGTGTAATGAGCTTTAACAAGTTGCTAAGTTATTTCACAGTCACATACTTAAAAATAACATTGTGAAGATATCTAGGTGGATTATATGTATGTATATGTACCTTGGCAGAGTTAAAAAAGCTCAATGAGTCCAGGGAGCTACTTTAAAACTGTTAACATTAGCAGGTTGCAACAAAGCCTTAAGAAAAGACTTAGAAATAATGCCAGGAAAAAACCAGTAAAGAGCAAGGAGACAAGAGGATGGAAGTTTGCAGTTAGGTCTTACAAATTAGCAAAGTTCATTTTCTATTCTACTAGCTGCTGTGATCATGATTAATGTCTGTTTGTCATAACTATCATCTTGTGTAAAAGATTTGTTCATATATGAAAATCCATTTTGCAACAGTCCAGTCACTAAGAGAATACAATAAGATGCTTGGTCACTATAGATGTCAGGTACAATAGAATGTTTTCAACTGAGAGTACTTTGAAAAGGCAGCTGGCTTTAAGTGGAATCCTTTGGTTTAGCGATCCTTGCCCATTATACTGCCCTCGGATTGATTGCTTTCCCCTTGAAATTCTACTGTCCGATAGTCAAGTTGCGAAGAGAATACGAGGTAAGTCTGTCCTTGCTGTTTGTATCCGGTGAACGAGTGTGTATATATGTGAAAATTAGCTTCCTCAAGCCTATATACAACTTCAGTCCTTGGGTCTGGAGATTACATGATTGATTACAACAATTTTTTGCCTAGATTCTTGCAGGAGCTAATGATGTGATAGTGCTGCTGAAGTAGCTAAAACTTTAGTTATTAGTAGCTAGTATATGTAGGTTCCAATCATGGCTTGCAGCAAAAGAATATACTATTCATAGAAAATTCTATAATAGTGTATACTATGTTTGAAAGTGTTGCTAATGGTGTAGCTATATAAAAGAAATCTGATTAAAAATAATTGCATTAAACAATGAAAAAAGAGAAAAAAATATAACAAATGAAATAATGATAATGTGAGTAATGCATTAATTGTTCACAAGTCCTAACACAATGTTTATATCTGTGTATGAGCTTGTCAATTTGCCTAGATAAGGGCTTCATTGTCTATTAGATCCCGTTGCTATATTGTTACTAGGTGTACTAACTTGGTAAGTGTGCACTATTTTTTGCCTTTAGGTATATGAACTGTGCATACTAACCACCCTTGGGGTATTGCTATTTTTGAGTTTTAGTTTAATAAAATAGGCCAGATAAAGCCAGGAGCCTTGTTATGTGAGGCCCTGATATGATATGTGAGGGTCTACTACCCTCTCATATCTGACCTATATGGGACCAGCCCTAGTTCATAACTCTCCTGCTCATACCACAGGAATTTACCATAGCTAGCTGCTTACCTGCTCACCCAAGGTAGAGTTAGATCTGGAGATAACAGCTGGCAGATACAATGCTAAAGTAAACTTGCCATGTGCTTCAATTGAATTTTAATTGAATTTTAATTTTGGGCCTGAAATTCGCTTGACACCTCCTGATAAACAAAAGTTGCTAGTGGAAACTGGGCGTGGGTAAACGGGAAAACGGGATCTAAAATAGTTAGAGCATGCGCATTAGGTACTGGTGAATTTAGTGCACAAAGCCCTCGTATGGCCCTTGGGCTTCAGTGCACTAAATGCACCAGTACCTAAGCGCTTATGCTCTAACTATTACTTAGGTATCACAATTGTTCAGAAACCTTTGGAACTTTAAGAGATATTGTTTGCTTAATGCAAGTGATAATGTGTAGTATGATGGACTTAACTCATGTTACACTTATTTGGCATGTATTTCACTATCACACTTTCATGTGATTATATCTCTTATTCATGCTCACCTTTGTTTTTGATCCAGTCCTATGTATGAACAATTACTGTTAAGAAAACTAGAGTAAGGTTTCGATACCACACAAGTTTCTACCAAAATGTTTGACTCTACTAAAAGGAAATGATTTGTTTTGTTTTACAACCTTCCAACAGTACTATCTGTAAAAGTCAAAGGTCCTAGCTCCCTCTTCAAATTTTGCATATCGTCCCTAATATCACATAGCTAGCTATGTTCACGTTTATGATATGGTGAATATTAAATTCTATCACTCAGCTAAGCTAGAAAAATTGATATAAATATTGGCTTTAAATGAACACAAATTTAATTTATAACAAGAGTAACCAACATAAGTTTATAATCCACAAACACAAATTTTATAAATGTTAGATATAAACATGATGTATTATAGTCACAATGTGTATGTCTAACTGATAATGTGAAGATATCATTAAAGTTGACTTCTCAGTTTTATTGCTAAGAAGAACAAGTAGGATCAATAAGCTCTAAGTAATCAGGTGTTCCTTCATTGTGAATTGCAGTTGTATTCTTACGATTAGTAAGTTTTGTTTGTAATAATAACGTTTGAAGAGAAATACAAATATGAGAAAATTCAGGTCTGCCGGTGGCTTCTAAACTCCAGCAACTCCTCAACAACGAGTACCTAAAACCATAACAATTTTTTTGGCAACGAAACTTATACGAACATAGATTATTTCTGTCTATAGAATAGCTACAACTAAGGGCAGCAAGAGAGACACTACTAGAACAATTAGTGGAAGGCTATCATTCATATTCAATGCTTATCAGAAAGTTAACAATGAGATAGCTGCTATGAGAAATAATTGGCGGATGGTTAGCTAAATACTGTAACTAATTCAGTAGTGAACAGGTAAAACCTTTACTGTGCATCATGCAGTAGATGAGTTTTGGCACTGTACCCATAAACTTATTTGTCAAAAAAATGCATTTTTCTATACTAGATAATAAGTATTTATAATGGGTGGAATGGCAAAGTGATGAAATTCTCTTATACTACTTCTACAATTAAAACACTTTGATATGCATGTGGCGATTTTTACCACGGAAACACCATTAGTCCTAAAAAATACTATTAATTTTGATAATAAAAATTTATTATAAAATTGATAGTCCTTATCAGATAACCAGCAATAAGTGGTTTCTTCTGAATGGATATCATGATGCTTTATTTTAATTATAAATGCCAGCTGATAAATTGTGTGGATATTGTGACTAGGTAAAAACAAAGAAATAATTTCTAGTTCTTGTTCCATGAATCGAGCCGGAATGAATTTTTTTTATAATCATTACATGTGGCAATAATTTCAGTACATTTTAGCATGAATACTACCTCCCACAATTTTGTTGTAAGGTCACAGAAGTCGCACCAACAATGGTTATTTGCTTAATGAGTGAGTGTAACAGTATTTACTATCTATAACTCAAATTCTTAAGGTTGTATTTTAAATGTCCCCTGGCAAATGTTACTTACAATTCTTCTGAGCACAGCTGTGGCTTCTTGAGCCTTCTTCCTTTCTCTAGAAACTCCATCATATCAGCATTAGAAACGGTAGGATAAGGAGTTTTTCCCAGACTAAATATCTCCCAGCAAGTCACACCATAAGACCACTGTAAAAAAAATAAAATTTTACATTATACCTTTGTCATAACCTATAAGCCAGTCAATACTTCAATACATAGTGTGAGAAAGACATTCTCACCAGATATCAAATGATAAGATTCATAATGTGTCTGAACAGCTAAGTAGAGACTATAAGTGTTTGATTTATGAGTTTTTTAGCATCAAAATTTATTGTACAACAATCAGTTATTTTAGGCTTTTAAATTTTTTTTACATCTTTTCTTGTGTAACAATATTTTTTTCTTTATTTATATCCAATTCTATGTATTCTCCACTTATACTTTGTTGAAAGAAGCCGAAGTTATACCAATATCAATAGCAGTAGCATCTGGTAGGACAATGTTGAGTACACATATTCTTCGTACATAAAAATCAAAATAATAATACTTGTTGTTCAGTAATGCCGACGATGATGTGTATATTTATGAATAATTCATGAGCTGAGCTGGGTTGGTAGAGTGCTATCATAATGGGTCCGTAAAGCATCATAGGTAACAACAACGATGGTGTGTATATTTGTGAAAATTGAGCTGGGTTGGTAATACATCGTCAGTAGCAACAATGATGGTAGTGTGCATAAACATAAAAGTAAGAGAGAAAATATCAGGCTGGTATAAAAAATCAAGAGGTAGCATATAATAACAATGGATAAAAATGTCTTACACTGTATATTCCATTCCTAATTCACAAAAGTTTGTAAATCAAGTGTCAAGGCAATTCCTAGTATCTATACTACTAGTGATGTGCTTGAGCACAAATGGCGAGTGAGCCTAAAACTACACAATTGTTATATGATTGATTTTAACTTCTAACACTCAAAGCTACTAAAAATATGGTAATTACGTTTATGGATGCCATAGTAATCCCTCCCTGCAACTGTTTGAATTGAAAAAAATAATAATAATACACATTATTTAAACATTATTTAAACGTTATCTTTGTGATATGCTTGAGCTAAGTAGTAGCTAAAATGCACAATTCTTGCACACAGCTGGACATACCTACACAAGACTTACCTTCGTGGTTCTAGTGGACAATGAGTTTTCAAGTAAATACTGTTGCGTACAGCTATAACTATGACAAAGAGCGCATTGACTCACCGCCGCCACAAACTTGAATAGAAATAGAATTCCGGTATGTTTTCAAGTTTTAACAGCACCCGCAAAAGAATTCAAAACGATAAACAATTCAATTTCTAGGGTGATACGGGTAATGATCGCTAAACCTGAGGATTCTGTTTAATGAAGTTTGGGACGGGGTCGACCACTGAACTAACACAAAAATACGCGTAGGCCAAAGTACATATATATAAACAAACATCCCCGATTTTCAATAGAGTTACCCCTGATAGTGTCTCGCTCGCTCACCAATAATAATACCTATACCCGATGATGACATATGTGTTCATGAATAATTCATGAGCTAATGAGCTAGAACATGCGCTGAATTACCGGGTAAACCTAGAGTGTAAACGAAGTTGTTAGCAACCAAACTTTGGCATAAAAAAATGGATAGTAGGTGGAAGTGGCACAAAAACAGGAGAGCAGCTTCGAGAACTAGCGGTGAACAAGCGCTGAATTACCAAGTAAACCAAGAACATAGTTGTTAAGAAGTAAAGGGTTTGGCTACACTAGACTACTGGTAGGTGAATTCGTCTGCAACCTAATCTGGTATAGCAATAAATGGAAATAAGACGAGAGTGGCCGAGAAACAGGAGAATTGGTAAAGTGTCGTCACATTCAGTAGACAGTGATTACTCCAATTGTAACTAAAAGTGGGTGGAATAGACAAGGATAGGTGGCATAGGTTTCAAACTCCCCCCCCCCCCCCCCCCTCCCCCATGATAGCAGTAATTATAGTCTTAGTGTTTGCTGTTAGCTCTTGCAACATTTCATAGTTCTTTACAAATCTCAGTCACAGTAATTAATGAAACACTGCTATACGATGCAGCAAGATGTAAGGACGCAAATGCATGTAAATTAAAGGTCCATGTACTTGCATTGTGCACTTATTTCAAAAAAGTGAAAGAGAAGGCAAAAAAAGTGGTGAATAAGCCGATGGAATCAAATAGGAAAGGCAGTGTAGTAAAAAGAAGGAGAAAGTACGAAAGAGAAGGCAAAAAGGAACGATTTTATATTGTACTAAAAAGCGAGTGGTTTCAGATTATCGAATGAAGGCAGCATTATGTTCAAAAAGAAAGGTGAGAGCAGAAAAAGAAGGCAAAGGTTTCACAAAGCCTAAGTCCACTACCACAATAAAAGGACAGAAAGTGTCTGAAGCAGGAGAGGTAGACGAAGGAGGACAAAGGTCTTCATGACTCAAGATGAAAGAGCTGATAAAAAAATAAAGGTGAGAGATACAGATATGAGATATTTCGTATAAATATACTATTGGTGCATACTACTACTGCACTCCAAGAGTGATGCTTAGTATTATATAACATTGAATGAGAGTAGCTTGAATTGTGGTTTCAAAGTCCACTTTAGAACATACCTACAAACTGTTATCCTTGTTTATCTTATATATCTGTCTCTTTCTGTTTCTTTTTACCTTTGTCTACCTTTTTAAACTGTGTCTATCTCATTGCTTGCTTGTTGTATTTTTAAGGGTCTCTCTTTCTATCTATGAAATACTCTACTGTAAAATTCTTAACTCAATAATATCTAAATTAACTACAAGTTTTGATTAGAATTAGACTGCTTGTTACTCCAGAAGCCTTAGGAGCTTTGGAGAGATGTGACCATTATCACAATTCACTCACAACATCTGTCTTCTCGTTACTGATTCTGTCATGGAGACTCTCAGGAGCCATCCACTTGACAGGCACTCTGCCTTGTTGACTCTGTCTGTAGTAGTCTGTCTCGTAGATGTCTCTAGTCAGACCGAAGTCAGCCACTTTAACACTGAGGCTGCTGTCTAATCTGTGAAGATAAAATACAAGAATGGACAAACTACATATATAGAAATGCATCATTTTTCACATACACACAATTTCTTGCAGCCAAGTCGCGATGGACAAGTCTTTTTGAAGCTATGTATTCCATTCCTTTAGCTATCTCCACACACATTCTGAAGAGAACATGATAGCTCAATCCCTGCATGTGACGTCACAAAAAATGAATTCATGATTGCCAACAATTCATCACCATTTCAATTTTAATTAGTGATGTATAGTTTATCAGTATTATTGTTTATATTCATATTATTTTATATTACTGTTAGTACACTTAAAATTAAATAATAAAAAATATAGATTTCAATTGCCATAAACTTTGTGTGTAGGCACTATAACATTCTATAACAGTAATGACTCTTTCTCTTCCTATAACCTTAGTACTAATAAGGAATTAATATAACATGCAGAGATGTAAAAGAAATTTTTTTTTTAAAAGTAACCACAAACTTGGCCCGCACTTCATCCTCTATTAATAGCAATGACTTTTTCTCTTCCTGTAGCCTTAGTACTAATAGTGAATTTTAAACATGCACTGAAGTCCCAAACAAGTATGAGACAAGTTTCAATACAAATCCTAAAACAAAACCTTAAACAAACACAATCATAGAAGTATCGTAGTTGTCAGGCCTACTTCAAACAATAACAGACATCCTCTAAGTTCAAAGATTGTTGCTACAGATGTTAACGAACATCTTCCATTGTACATAATGTTTGGACCATGTCTCAAAACAAACAACTATAATCCCGATTGTCAATTTTTCACCAACACTTTTCTTTGATTGTCAAGTTTCCTTTTACTACACCTACTACGCAGAATCTTTTAATGAAGGATACTTCAATTACATTTAAAATTCATTTCCTACTAGAAGCTTCCAAGTGATGGCGAGAAGAGGTAGTTATAGCCCTAGCTAGCAGTACTGTAGCTTGGAAGTTCCATTGTGTTTGAATATTGTATGAATGACAAAGAGCAGGAAGTAAACCACAATCACGTATTTGTGTACAATTATAGTTTTGAAGTACATTCATGTCCTGGTGCATATCCTCTCCATGTTGGAGATCACAACAAAATAATTTAAAAAATTGTAATAATATATAATATTTATGGCATCTTTTTTTTTCGTAACTAACTTTGTTGTATCATAATATTGCTAGTTTTAAAAGTTCACTCTGATTACAGGGGGGGAGCGGGTGGAAACCTGCCTTGACATCAGTCAGTCTTTTTTATGACAAAATTATTTTCTACCCAACAAACCCTCAAAATTAAAAAATGTTAAATAATCAACCAACTAAGGGAAGTACAAAAAACAACATTTATAGCAAATGCCAAAATTTTGTTTAAAAATCATCTGTGCTCACCAACCTCTGGATAATCCTGTGAGTTTATCATGCAATCTCTCTTGTTCTTCAAGTAAGTCCTGAGGTCTCCATTTTCCATGAATGGCAGGAGTAGGTGAGGAGAGTTGCTGGGATCCAGACAGATGCCGATGAGTCCCAGGACGTGAGGATGGTCAAACCCACACATGATCGCACTCTCCTCTAAGAAACCCTTCAACTCTGAATAAGATGCCGAGGAATCTGAGTTTAAAATATATTGTGGCAAACTTGCATTATATTTGTCACCAAACTAAAATGCACTGTGTCACATTTTGTTGCCATAACCAACACATGATTTTGATATTTATTACATTTATTATGTACATTTTATTACTGCTTAATAACAAGTGTGGGGTTTTTTCACATTTTATGTTTGCTTTATTGCCCAACCCATCAATTAAAAAAAAATCATTACATACAACTGGAATTATTGTGCACTTAAAATTGCAAGTATATCGAATAATTTGACATTATCATGTAATTCTGTTTCAGTACAAATAGCGAGTGACCTAGCCCGGCTATATAGTGCCAATCATTAATTATTTGTGAAAACCCTTAATGGTAGTATTCAAATATAGAAGTGTTATTTCTCTACGAATACTCGTTGGTGACTAGATAGGGTGCAGCCAGCATCAGGAGTCTGGCTCAACCCCTCAAAGCCTGAAAGTCAGTACTGAGTGGTACATATTTCTTTACTCTACTGTACTATGCCCACTTATATAAATAAGAAGGTAAAGTAGTTACGTATATATGTCCATGCCAAAAATTTCAGAACAGATTTATACACTTTTAGTAAGTGTCATATTTCACGTGCTTATCACCAAATATCTCAGAAATAATCATAATTTAATGTAAAATAAAGTTCATAAGCTAATATCCACCTGTTATAAAATTAGACCAAAAACTCTAATATTGTCACTAACCTGTGATAGTTTTAATGGCAACATCTGTCCATTTTTCAGTTTTTCCCTCCGATTTCTGAAGGCATTTTCCTCGAAAAACACTGCCAAAAGCTCCTGTTTTTTAAAAATGTTTCAAATTACATGTGGTTATTAAAAATTCTATAAAAAATTATACCATGTCCGATTTCTTCTTGAATTTTCAGAGACTCAAAAGACACCAAAGAATGCTTGAGCTTCGTATTTTTCATTACATCATCTACATTCAGCTTAAACAGAGAACCCTTTCCTTCAGAAATAGAATTTTCTATCTTCAAATAATATGGCTGATAATCATTGGATGGAAGTGTTGCAGAATATCTGGAGTGAAAAAAGCAATTAAGCCATATTAAAGTTGAGCTAGCACTTGGACATAAACAATTAAATTATGAATTAAATTATGAATTTAATCTCCAACAAATTTACAATGGAATAAATTCTCTCTCTAATATTCTTACACTTTCTTCTTTTCCAATTTTGACTTTCTTGCTCTAAACCGCCACAGGAAGAACAACCCTACAGCAACTGTTACCATGGAGATAAAAACTACCAATGACACAACTACTGAAACAATGACATTTTGTTGAGACAAGGACGATGCTGAAGTGAGAGAGTGAGTTGAACCAGTACCAGGAAAACTTTCAGTTGTTATGGTATCTAAAACTATACCTGTTAGACATGAAAACAAGAGCATATACAAAGAGATTGGGTAAAGCAGCTGTTAACATTATGTCAAACTATACACTAGAACCACAATTTTCAAAATAAACCAATAAATTGTATAACATCTACAACCAGCTATGAATATGTGTATGACAGTAATTTGTAATAAGCTCAGCTAGTAAATTTTAGAACTGGTCAATTCTTATAGTAAAGTATATTTAAGAACCAGAATGTAAAGACAAAATCAATGTATGATATGTGATTGAATAAATATATTATCTCATTATACACATTCATTACAGATTTCACAACCTTTGAGCTATTTTAATATAAATTCTTCAGAGTGTGAGCTATTTTTTTCTAGCAAATTTGACAATCTATGAGTTATATGCATCAGTTTCAGCATTGATAGTCCATACCTGATATATTAATACATTTTGCAGATGCATTTACAGCAACTCTGCTCTGAACTAGTTCCAATGTATTGTTGCATTGATTTAAAAAAGGAACATCAGATCTCAAATTAGCCAATAGCTCCAGTTCCATGGCACAAGGATTATCTCTAAGAACAAACTTGACACACTCGTCTGTACATACTCCAATTGGTACAGTACTACTGTTAGGTTCGCATGGTGGGTACAGGTAATTACAGACGTATATGCGGAAGACTCGATCACAATAGTATGTAGCCAGAGTGGCCACTGTGAATACTTGCAAATCTGCCAGAAGAGTTCTATATCTATCTTCTGACAAGAACAGAAGTATTTTTTCACCCTGAATGAATGACTTGCACTCAGGCAGTAAATACGAATTGTTGACTGCTTCTTCTACATCTATGCAACTATTAACAAACAGAGAAGTTTATCACATCTTATATAGTGTAAGCTCTTGATCTTCGACCACTCTATTTGTAATGGTCGCCAATTTTTCTATTTTACAGGTACAGGGTCATGCTACTGATCAAGCTGAGCCTTGAAGCATTAATTATTAATGGCGATCACTTTCTGCTTCACTGCGTATTACCAGCACAGCAGAAAGCGAGTGAACCTATTTGCAATTGTCAACCACCGTCATATAATGTCAACCACAGATAGACTTCAATTGTTTTATTATCGACCACAACCACGAACTTTTATTCATAACTTCTCACCCTTCAATTTTTTTACTTGTGTAAATATTATGAACTGTTGTCCTCACTATAAAGTTTATGGACACAAAAAAAAATTTTTTAGTACTCCAAATGTTTTTTGTTTTTTTTGTTTTTGTTTTGTTGTTGTTTTTTACAAACAATGTGATTTTTGCATAAAGTTTAATTGAATATATCGGAGCAAGAGCACAAACAAGCCCCAAATATCTGCGTTATTCATTCCACATGACTTCTGTACACTGTATCCAGTCAGTGGAAGCATATTATGATCCCCAACAAACAACACAGATTCACCTGGATACTTTATGACTTTATGGTAATCCATCAGCTTCAACAGCAACTCCTCTTAGAATATAGCTTATAAACTTGGACATAAGCTTGACATGGTTCTCGGATATAGACAACACCTGACTACTCCTACAGGTTGTGTACCTTTCAGCTTCTCCTTTTCTTCTTCTCCTTGCATCTCTCTTCTCTATCCATTATACTTTCTACAGCTCTTATTCCAATTTTATAGTCATTTATGTCCTTTATTTTTTATTGCTGCTATCACTATTTTTATGGTCCAATTTCAAGCCCATGTTTGCTGAGTTGTAACGTCTTCTCAAACTCAGTAAAATTTCACTCTCTCCTTGGATCAGTGTTGGTTCCTGAATAACTCGCCAAAAAAAAACTCTACCTTATAGGGAGAAGAGAGGGGAAATATGCAACTAGTAGCAGCTCTATTTATTCCCATTTACTCTTTCTTTATGGCCGCTGTCATCCACAGACTCCTGATACTTCATAGGTCTACTAGGAACCTCCCTACCTGGTTTAGCTACTTCAATTTGCTCCCATCGTACTCGCATATATATTTAAGACCGTCCCCAATGTTTCTAAGGCAACTATCATTTAAGTGACAAGATCTGTCGGACACAATAAACGTTATCACTTAATGAGTTCCTGGTTAGCACAGTAATAACACATATCTCATAAGTTAGTTAAGCATAATATCTATCCTCACTTAATTTAGTTCTTGCTCATTAATCTTAAAGTTAGCATGAAGTGAGTAAAGTTTGTTTCTGGCTGTTTAACTATTGGTGGCATAAAATAAAATGTCATTTATTTTCTTAACCTAAAAAACATTGAATCATACCTCTAGCTAAAGCCCTCTTTGCTTAATCAAAATATACGACATAGTTACTAGTTTAACATCAGCATGGTAACTCTACCTGGGTATTGAGAAACCTTCAATCTCAGGAAAACCTAAAGTAAAAACAATGGTTGAGCTGTATCAATAAACCAAGGTACACTTACCTACAAGCACAAAGAGTACGACAAATAGATATTTCCACAATCTCATCACAAAATTCTAGGTTAGCGTGAATAGCTAACACAGACGAGTGCGTAAAACTATCGCTTTTGTTCTTGTTCACTTCTTGTAGACTTCATTCAAACCACACCTACAAATTGGTACCGCATTACAAATACCACTATAGACGAAGGTACACTGCTGTAGACGAAGATACACTGCAGTAGACCAAACTACTCCGCAGTCTTGTCTAAATAAGGTTTGGTAAACATACCACATACCACACACTACCTGCGACGCAGACGCAAGCTCAGCCTTTAGGTGTCGATCAATCAACCGTCACTGCACGGCGAGGTAAACAAGAGAATTGCGAGTACTTTCTGCTTAAATTTAATAGCTACACATGCACTAATTTATTCATTTAATGGCTGTAGACTAGCCATCAAACTGATTACAAATAATTTTTGAAGGTTTAGATATAGTTATAATTAACAATGTAGCCAGCTAGTCTATTTGCAGAGCATATGAGAATTAATGCCATTAGCTATAATCTCTTGTGGATAATATTTCAGTTTCTTAATTAAAAATACAAAAAGAATAAATCTCTTACAATAAACTTTATTGGAATATAAGTGACTAAATTATACCAGTGACAATAGCAGATTTGTTAGGCATAGCTAACTATTAAATTTATGTATTACATGGAATTAAAGAACAAATCTAACGTTATTAAAGCCCATCAAAAACATCTGGCTAGTCTTTTTTTCCTTAGTAGCTATCATAAGAATGTTTTGTAGCTACAGTTCAAAGAGCAGCAAACTTTGCTTCCAATGAAATGTATAGAAAGTTCAAGCATGCAAAATAAAGACATATTCAAATTTAATCATGAGAATAATCTCTGAGAATAACACAGAACACCAAAAGCTACTGGCTCTGTATATTAGGTTTTAATAAGTTAACAGCTTCAAAATTAATTAGCAACTTGTTTTACTCTCTGTAGCTAATTCACCATAACGTTTATTATTTACACCTAATGAGTAAAGAAGGCTGAGAAAAAATTGTGAAGTGATAAATTAGATGAGTAAAACTATTCAACGAATAATAACAATCTTTGAAGAAGAGAATTTTCGTTGGTCTGTTGAGAGTGAGCTGTAGCATAGCAGTACCCCTTAACAGTATAAATACAGAATTGGAGTGTTTGTTTGCCGGCTGGTTGTCGTAGCAGCTCAGTGGCTGAGCGCTTGTGCATTACACTAGCAGTCCTGGGTTCGATTCTGGTGGCGACCAAATAGTTATTGTTTTAAAAAGCCTGTAAAAGAGAGAGAATACACCTAAGTAAAAGAAGGCTGAGAAAGAAATTGTGAAATGTTAATTTGGTTTAGAACAGGACCAACTCTAGCGTTGTTTTGGTTGTTGTTGCTTTGTTGTTTTTTGTTTTCTTTTAGATATAATGAATAGTGTGATACAGTAATCACTGATACCAAACAACAGTATGTGTTACACATACATTATACCATAACATTGAGCGTTACATAGTACATATAGTGAGACTACACTATACATGTTTGAGTCGTGCTAATTGAAAAATAATCTACTCCTCTGCATGGTGTGCTGATTTTATGCTCGTTTCTGAATGAGGGCCAATACTTCCTTCTTTAGTATGCTAATGTCATTCTGCGACGTATGATAGGGGTGAGGTCTTTTCGTTTGTATTGGATATCTAGAGAATTCGATCGCCAGAACTTGAACTGTGTTTATATCCACCCTGTGAGATTGTTTGCCAGTTGTCTAGAAAGTGAGCACTTTTCCCCAGTCACACAAATAGAATGGTTTGAATGTATAGAGAGACTAATTGTCCTTGACACCACTGGTGTCTTTGCACCCAGTTTTTTTTTAAGATTTGATAAATTCTTATCAACAAATTAGTGCACCATGTGCATGATGTGGAGTCTCTGACCTCAATCCTACCTCTGGATGGATTTCTTAGAGAGAATAGTCCCTCTGGGCCTCAAGGAAGCTTTGCCTCCCTCACCTGTTATCTGGGCTTTTAAGGAGCAGCCACCTAAACAAAAAACTGTTTGGGGATACCACTCTCAGTGCTCTGACTCTTTTAAGGACCCTTATGGTCCCTTCATCTTCATTTCAAATTCAGGACTGAAAAGATAGGGAGAGGCCTCAGAGATATGTACTCGTTGTCAGTCCGATTCTAGTTGCAAGCCTTCAGTATCCTTTTCCTCCAAATGTTAGAGATGCAGCTGGCCCACTGCATTGCCTAGCAGCCTCAACAGCATCCTCCACAGCCTCCCTTGGATGGCAGGGAGTGTCTTCAACTCCTGGGTGAGAAGCTCAAGAGCAGGGCAGAGATATCCAGCTGGATCTTTAGTACTACCCACTTCACTTCTGAGTTCCCCCGCAAATCTAGACTCCACCTTCTTGAAAAGGATTCTGGTAAAGAGCAGCTCGGATTTGGGCATTTTGATGATCTCCCTCTGTCCAGTGTTTGATAGTGTGGTCGTAACTGCCTTCTTGGCCAGCTTCCTCAACTTTCGATTTCACTCATTTCATCCACACTCTTTTGGTCAATCCATTCTGAGCGAACTCAGCCCGCAACTCTGTCTGCTCTGAATCTTATGTCGTTGGGTGACATGCACTGATCAGCAACTCCAATCTTTGGAGGGAAGCCTTGGGCTCTGCTCTCCTGTTAGCTCTACAGCTCTCTGTCTATCCTTTGGTGGACCCCAACTATCCCAGAGTGAAGTCTTTCACACTCTAGTTGATTGGCAAGACTGTATCATTCAGTTTTTTATTGCCTTGCAACACTTCAACAGAATTAGATTTTTACTAGAGCTCTATCCAGGTTACACTATAAACCAAATAGTGTGTAGTCACACCAAAGTGTGAATTATTTGCAACACAAGTCACACCTTTATTTTGGTGTGAAGTACGCACCAAATCCAGTGTAAATTCACACCCTAAACAGTGTAAACGCTCATACTTTCATTTTTTATTTTAACCCAGGGTTGAGTCTAATACATTTATACACCTTTTTTTTTTTCAAAAAGAGATTGGTGAATGATCCTGAATCCCAGAGCTCATTAATCACAGGACAGGGGACCTCGATACGAGACGATCAACCTTTGGCATTCTGTTCTTGATGAGTGGAGGGGCGATTAGTTGGGCAAGCAAAGCTCAAATTGTTGTGGCTCTCCTCTCAACCTCCGAATCGGAATACATTGCTTTCTTTACGGCTGCTCAAGAAGCTACTTGGTTGTTGAAATTACTCAATGATCTTTGTGCTTCTGTGAAGCCAATAAAAATAATGGAAGACAATCAAGCAGCAATAGCCAGCAAGAAACCCTGTCTCCCATGCACGTACTAAGCATATTGATATTCTATTTCACTTTGTAAGGCAATCAATTGAAGATGGCAAAAGAGAACTGGAATATTGCACTAATGAGGTGATGGTTGCCGATATTCTCACCAAGCCACTGAGTAAAGACCGTTTTCTGAATCTAAGACAACAGGTGAAACTAATCAACCTCACTAATGAGTGGGAGTGTTATGAATAATTAGACTGGTGGTTTTTTGAGTCATTACTATGTCATCATTACGTCACTTTCTTTATCACTCTGTTTATCCGGTTTGTGCAATTTTTTTTTACGCGTGATTCTGATTGATCTTTAAGAAATTAAAAATATTAACTACTACTAATGCAATCCTCATCCTGGGATATCTCGTCTTTTGTTAAACTCGTCCCGAGATACCTTGTCCTTTGTACCATTCATATGCACTCCTCATCCTGAGATACCTCATCCCTTGTACCACTCATACACTCCTCATCCTGAGATACCTCATCCCTTGTACCACTCATACACTCCTCATCCTGAGATACCTTATCCCTTGTACCACTCATACACTCCTCATTCTACAGTCCCACTTATGCATATTAGCTAAGAAAAAAATACATGAATACACAAATAGCTAAAACAAAGTAGCTAAGAGGCTACTCATTTTATATGAAATTCATACCACAAGCAATAAGAGCATATTTACAACTAGTGTCATATCTTAATATCAAATACATTGATTTTTGCTATAGATCATGTACTAATACAGTATAGCTAGTCGAGAAAACAAATGAAATTTTCGAAAACTGTGTTAAAATAATGAAATTTGTCTGGTGTTACAAAACTGAATCTGGACAACATTCCAAAGCTGCTTGTAAAGACTTGGCACATGCATGAAGTTGTAAGTCATCTAGTAATGATAACAGACCACCCCAAGTTGCTGGGTAATCTGATGAATCACTCCTGACCCAGTCTCGAAGAACATCTCGCAAACATTCTCTGACATCTCCGCGATGTTTTGCAGAAATACATTCCAAGTTAGTTGCAGTTAAATCCAACAGTTCTCTAGCATCATGCCAATGGGGACTCATCTCATTTCTGAGTCTGAGAGTCTTTGGTTGGCCACCTTTATCAGTCCACTTCAATATGATTAATTTTTTCATGGTAAAGGGAAGGGCTAAAATAATGAAACAGACAAACAAATAAACAAACAAACAAAAACAGAATGACATACATTTGACATCCCTTGAGGATGTACTGTCGAGTATTTGAGTAGAATTGATATCACTTAAAGAAGTACTCTGAGTTGGAGTTTCTTCACAACTTGGGCCAACTTGGTCTGAGTCTACTATAGCTACATAGAAGTGAAAACAGTTAGTGAAGTCCTTCATAATAATCTTGAACAACTTACTTGATAGTTTGGAAATATTTGTCTCAACTTGTGTAGGTTTTGAATAAGAAGATTCTGAATCAACATACAAAATATAACTTTATTGTATTAATTTGCTCAAAACATAACCTACCTTCATAAACCAAAACATTGCAGGTTCTGAGGGAGCTATTTGAATATTGTGAGCACAGCAGTGCATAGCCCATGATGTAGGTTCTAATTGGACTTCATGCAGTTCACAACAATTCTCAAGGTGACATTTCAGACTGAAATAAGGTTCCACCTTGCCGTAGTCATAGTGCAACTTACTTAGAGATGACTGAATACAGGTATCGAATGTTTGTCGAAGTTTACTACAAACTTCACTTGGTGCAGTTGCTCTTGAAAGAGCTAACACATTCGGAGGGTAATTCTCAAGAACAGCACTGACTTCAAGATAAGAGAGATGACTTCTGAGGCAAATTTGGTCCACATCTTCTGAAGAATTTACCCGTAAAGATACTTGGTCTTGGTCTGGAACTTTCTGCTTTCTGCCAAATCTGCAACACAAACTACCTCTCAGGACTCATGACTTTAGAAAGAATCTGCAAAATTATGTCTGGGCAGATGGCATCACACACCAAGTCTTCCAGCAATCCGTAGCATAAGGTCATGCCATCTGGTCTTTACCATCAGATATGGAAGACCTGGGGATCAATGTCAATGGAACCTTGGCTGTTGTCAGGGTGTGATATCTGTTTGGATTTACTACTGTTGGCCAGAAGGTGAGTGTAGCAGCAGGAGAATTTCAGGAGGAGGCTCAAGAGGGCCCTGGCCCCTTTGATGAACTATGTTATTAACCAGGGACCAAGAGGCAATTATGTTCATTGGACAATTGCATGCTAATAGGGTCTTTTTCATACTAATGTCAAACACAATTTTTGGCCCAATTATAATATCAGCCTCTCCCGATTACCATATTATGTGTTGTGAATGATTACCTCAACATCATCTAAAGAACAGTCCAAATCACTACGTACATAGAACAATCACCTCAACATCATCTGAAGAACAGTCCAAATCACTGCTCGGGATCAAATAACGTAGTAACCACACCCTCAGGGAGCGTATCCGTATCTTTATCAACTTATCAACACACACATCAGTATCTACAGGCATCATGATCAGATAACTTTAGAATCACAGGGGTTGCTAAAAACAGAGCATCTTTTATTAACCAATCATATCACACGTTCATTATTAGATCATTGTAGTATAAAATTTGTATTTTGTGAAGTTTTTGTGTTTGATAATATTCTAATCAACGTTAGAGAAATCGTGAGTTTGACATAAAGGGCAAATTGGGAGCAACATTTACTAAAATAGTGTTCAGCCCCCTCCTCTTCCCTTCACAGACCTCAATGTTATTAATGAATCAACACATCCTATCAACATTTACTTTCCATCAGCTACATTATGTCCATCAATTTGTTGTGCCTTCTCAGTTTGACTAAAGAAGGACCATGGACCAAAATGTCTATATCTAATACATTCTACTATGATAATTGTGAACAGCTACTAGAAAGGAAATGTAGTTTTACATTACAAATAAAGGTTACAAGTGTATTATACAATTGTTGGTGTTACAAAACTGAATTTGGACTACATTCCAAAGCTGCTTGTAAAGACTTGGCACATGCATGAAGCTGTAAGTCATCTAGTAATGTTAACAGACCACCCCAAGTTGCTGGGTAATCTGATGATCCAATCTTGACCCAGTCTTGTAGAACATCTCGACAACACTGCCTGACATCTGCTAAACGATGAGTATAAATACCATCCATTCTTGCTATACTTAAATCCAACAGATCTCCAGCCTCACGCCAATGGGGACTCATCTCATCTCTGAGTCTGAGAGTCTTTGGTTGCCCACTCTTATCAGTCCACTTCAATAAGGTCAATCTCTTCAAGGTAATGGGAAGGGCTGAAATAACCAAACAAACAAATAAATAAACATACAAACAAATAGAGAATAATATACATTTGACATCCCTTGAGGATTAGGCATAGATAAATATTGCTGGAATTTTTTTGGGAAATATAGGCACATGGAAGCAATGAGAAATATGCTAGAAATATAGGCAACTTTTTTTTAGAATTAGCAGATTACTTAATGTGGAATGTGTGAAAATCTATTAATGCATGATGTAATTATACAAGCAGCAGCTGGATCAGTTACTGATCCAGCTGCTGCTTGTATAATTGCATCATGCATTAATAGATTTTCACACATTCAGTTCACACAACATGGCTTCATGTTCTGAACCTGCTAGTGGTTGTTCTGATTCTGAGCTTACTGATTTGCCTAACTCTCGAAGGGAGAGCCCAAGGTCACTGTTAGATGTTCTGAAGTGCCCAGATCCATCAACTCTAGCAAGAAAGCGAGCTATTAAATCTAAGCCACCTGTTGGTGTCAAGAAAAGCAAAGGTAGAGCTCAGGTCAGTGATCCAAAGGGTGTGCTACCAAGTGATAGGCTTAAGGAGTTTCCAAATGAATGCTTAAAGATTAATTTTAGCAAAAAGCTTTTCTGTGAGGCTTGTAGAGAAGTTGTAAAAAGAGCTCGGTTCAAACACACCTAAAGAGTAATAAGCATAAGAAGGGAAAGGATCGCCTACAACGGAAAGTGGCCAGTGAGATGGATATTGCTAAAGCATTGAAGCTTTATGACCAGCAAAATCATCCTGTTGGTGAGACATTACCTGATTCTGTGAGGGTGTATAGAATAAGAGTTCTAACTGCGATGTTGAAGTCTGGTACGGCTATTTCAAAAATTGATCATTTCAGGGAGCTGCTAGAAGAGAATGCTTTAGCACTTACTAGTACACCCAACATGCGACAATTGTTGCCATTTGTCCTTGGTCGGGAGAGTGACAGAGTTAAAGCAGCTATTCGTGGGAGGCCTATCTCAATAATATTTGATGGTACCACACACGTGTGTGAGGCATTGGTGATAGTGGTGAGGTATCTCACAGATGAATGGGTTATTAAACAAGATGTTTGCAGGCTAATGCTTCTGGCCAAGTCAATGACTGGAGAAGAAGTAGCCAGACAAATCATTAGCTGTATTTCTACAGAAATGGGAATTTCATCTGATCTCGTTATAGGTGCAATGCATGACAGGGCGTCAGTAAATCAGGTTGCCATGAGGACTGCTAAAGTTATATACCAAAATATTCTAGATATTGGCTGTTTTTCCCATACCTTGGATAGGGTTGGAGAAAATATGAAAACACCCATCCTTGATGAATTTTCTAAAGCATGGATAGGAATGTTTACTCGTAGTCCTAAGACACGTGAAAGATGGAAGTCATTGACTGGCTTACCACCACCTTCGTACTCTGTAACAAGGTGGTGGAGTCGCTATGAGGTTTTGGCTAAGCTTATGGTCACGTTTGGTGATGCCACCACACTATTAGAGGATGAAGACATTTCCCCTGCAAATGCTGCCAAGCTGCGAGCTATTCTTGATGATCCTGCAAAGAAAAGAAAGCTTAAAATTGAGTTGGCTGCTACTGTTGATTGCATGGAGCCATTTGTAAAAGCAACTTATAATGTGGAAGGTGATGGATTTTTAGCTTTGGAAACTTACGAAAGTGTAAATGCCCTATATATTGCTATACTGTCAAAGCATTGGCCTAATGTTGCTGCAATGACGAAAAAAGAAGCTAATGGAAATTCTATTCATGAAAAACAGCTCTTGGACTATGCGGACACATGTTTGAAGCCAGCATATGAATATTTCAAGCTCAAGTTTGACCAAGATCTCAAGCCAGCAATGAATGCTTTTAAAGCTGCACGTCTTTTTTCTCCCTCTAAGGTCAATTCCATGCATCCTACTCCAAGTGATATAAATGATTTGAGTGTGTTTCCATTCTTTCCATCTTCAGTCATCGAAGAACTAAAGAAAGAGCTCCCTAATTATCTATCAGTTGCAGAAGATGTTAGTTCAGCAATTGATCCTGTTGCGTGGTGGAGAGACCATGAATACCGCTTACCTAATTGGGCTCGAGCATGTAAATACATAACTTTAATCCAGCCTTCATCAGCTGCAGCAGAGCGGGTATTTTCACTGCTCTCAAACTCTTTCAAAGACAATCAGGAAAGAGCACTGGAAGACTATGTTTCAGCTTCAGTTATGCTACAATATAACAGTCGCTAAAAACTTTCTTTTTTGTAATTCACAATGTATCACATGAATTTTGGCCAAGCAATAAATGAGAAATATAGGCACATTTTGAAAGAATTATAGGGCAAGTTTGGGAGCATTGGAGAAAGAATTTTAGGCAGAAAAAAAAGCAATATTTATCTATGCCTATTGAGGATGTACTTTCAAATATTTGAGTAGAATTGACATCACTTAAAGAAGTACTATGAGTTGGAGTTTCTTCACAACTTGGGCCAACTTGGTCTGAGTCTACTATACATAGAAGTGAAAACAGTTAGCAAGTCCTTCATAATAATCTTGAACAACTTACTTGATAGTTTGGATATATTTGTCTCATCTTGTGTAGGTTTTGAATAAGAAAATTCTGAAAAAACATACAAAATATAACTTTATTGTATTAATTTGCTTTAAAAACATTACCTACCTTTATTAAACCAAAACATTCCAGGTTCTGAGGGAGCTATTCGTATATTGTGAGCACAGCAGTGCATAGCCCATGATGTAGGTTCTAATTGGACTTCATGCAGTTCACAACAATTCTCAAGGTGACACTTCAGACTGAAATAAGGCTCCACCTTGCCGTAGTCATAGTGCAACTTTTTTAGAGATGACTGAAGACAGGTATCGAATGTTTGCCGAAGTTTACTACAAACTTCACTTGGTGCAGTTGCTCTTGGAAGAGCTAACACATTCGGAGGGTAATTCTCAAGAACAGCACTGACTTCAAAATGAGAGAGATGACTTCTGAGGCAAATTTGGTCTACATCTTCTGAAGAATTTACCTGCAAAGATACTTGGTCTTGGTAAATTTTGTCTTCAAGCAAATCAAATGTTAGAGTCTGATCTCCTTCAGGATTCAGTAAGTAGGAAATGAGCATACCAAACAATCCTTTAGGACAGTGACCAAGTTTGAAAGTGACAGCAAGAGGAGCAATAACAGTGTCGATTGTATCTGATGGAGACTCTTCGACATGATTCAGAACTGAAGGTATGAAATATTTGAGCACTCCACTGTTGTCTGTAAAGGAAACAGCTACACGAAGGTGAAGGAGAAACTTGAGAAACTGTTCCAATGTCATTTGGTCTTTGTCTCCAATAAGGCCTTCAAATGCTGAGAATTCTAAAATACCTCTCTGGCAAAAATTCTCTCGTTGTCTCATAGGTAGAGGTATTCTGCACAAAAAAGTATTTACTATCAGTTGAGTGACTTTGTTAAAGAGAACTTGGGGCTCTTTGATAACCACATCTGAGATACCTTCAACATCGTAGTACTGAATAATTCCTACTCTGAAATGCAAAAAATCTAATAGAGACTTTATTTCTGTTTCATCAATGTAAAATTTTGCTGCTAACGTTTTGCAGCGACTGATAGCGATAACAGTTTCATTGATGTTCTGAAGTTCTAGGCAAAACAAAAGGTAGCTCACCGGATACTCGACTTCAAAATCACTTTTGCTTCGAATGTATTGGTTGATATCAGAGCGAAGACAGTGAAACTTCTTGTCTTCTTCACTGGTATTGTCTACCTCATACATCACTTTCTTCAAGATACTATCAGCTGGGCAAATTAAGTGAGAAAACTTCATTTGATGAATCATGTCATACAACATTTTGTTTATTGTGTCTAGAATATCACTAGCTTCAGAACCAAGCTTATCGATGTGTGTACCTACTACAAAGACCATAGGCTTGTGACACACAGAGGCACCATCTACCTGGAAAGCACTGTCTTCAGTAGTCTGTATGGCAGAAACACTGGTAAGGAATTGAATGAGAGCATCCATTGTAGAAATAGAGGATTGATACTGGTTGATAATTTCTCCATTGGCTGATCTATACTGAATGATGTTCTTTGTATGAATGTCAATGTCAGTTCTCATGACAAAGATAAAAATAGAAGGACCAAAAATCAGAAGAGAAAGGCTCTCTTGAAATTCCACCTGTCCACCTGTATCTCTGATGTAAAGAGAATTTTTGGTTTGCAAATCCACAATATTTTTGATCTGGTGTCTTTCAAGGACTTCTTTCACATGATGCTCGATGTCAGACACTGGCTGGTCTAGCTTGGATGCACTTGCTCTGAGATGTTGTAGACGTAGTCGTGGACTATCGCTGCTTCTCTGTGGAATGAACACTTTGCAACTGTCTAACTGAGAAACCACAGACTCATCAAAGTCAGTGACTTTCCATGTGTTGTCTTCGCAGGTGTAAGCTGAAGTATGTGTGGAGGAGGGGCCTATTTGAACTATGACTATTTTCTCACACATGCCAGTAGAGGAATAGTACACACGAAGTGGCTTGTTCAGGAGACGATCTAACAACGATGTTTTTCCAGATCCAGGGAGTCCTTTCAGTAGAATATTGGCTATCTTTCTTCTGATGCTTTGTTTATTGAATATTGCTGATGTCACCTCATCAGCGAACTTGTGCTTCTCTGGAATCACTTTACCTAATAATCAAACATGAACAAATATCTAGATCTCTATCTAAATGCATTAACAATATTTAATTATAAGACATACTTAATTCTAAAAAAAAGAAGCATATTTGGAGATATAATAGCATGAAAAACTGCTAAACTTGGGGTTAGCAGGACAAGTGGTGCAAGACAAGGTGAAGCCAAGTGAAATTTCTCTTTGTTTTCATGTTATCTACTATACCCTAAAATAATTATATATTATAAACCCTCCGCATACATGCGTGGGAGGGCATAGCAGTCATCCTATCCTGTCTGTTCATCTATCATGCTGCTATGAGTTTGGAGATTACTGACAATGAAGAGTTAATTTCAGAGCTTGAAATAGCTTCGGGTCATGGACATCTGGCCAATTTTGTCAAATGATCTGACACAGTATATGTAAGCCAAGTAGCTATGTCAGGGCCCAGTTGCTCTCAGCTATCCAGCGCTTGACCACAGCCACTGTCAGTGCTCTTCTTTTTGTTGGAGTGGTTGACCTTTCCGCTTCTGAACTGAAGCTAGAACTATTGCCAATGCTAGGCTGCCGCTCGGGATTAAATTTCCCTCGTATAGAAATTTAGTAGAATTGTTGAAGTGTTCAGTGTGTATAAAGTTTCAACACAAGCTTTGCTGCATGAGAAACTTCAATCCTAGCTTTATTAACGGTTCAAGAAATTTAGAGCTTCCAGTTACAAGGATCACACGGTCAGTGACATGCACACACGAGCGATGCTGCTATTGAGAAAGAATCTTCGTCTGTCTTGGACTCGCTCCGAACACCAAGGCTTTTCACGCTCTTGATTCTAGGACTGAAGGTCTTAGGGTGACCTTTACCATAAAAAATGATTGTTTTTAATTTTTGACTGTTTATTTTATTAATATATTTATTCTGTAGGTTGAAGCTTTCCGAAGCTGTGTCCAAAGTTTCAAGCCAGTTGGTCATTTCTTTATTTATTTATAATTTTTTTCGCCACCCCTACTTACAGTACTCGCACTGCCCAGGAAGAATCTAATCTTAGTTTTACCGCTACTGTTTGTACAGCGTGTCTTCACCATTCTTTGTTTAAAACTATAGCTCATTATAGTTCAAAATAGAGCACACAGGAAGAGCTATTCAACCACGTAAACTGCATTCCAATTGGTATATGGAGCAATTATCCTGATGGCAAAGATTCATGTAATAGATTCACTGATGGTTGGCTGCAGTACATGTTTGATCCAAACTTGGATACAGATATTGTTGTCATCCATGTTGGCAAGTTCCATTATTGACTTGCATTAAATGCTTCTGTGAATACTTGGGTGGCCTTTGGTACAGGGAAGAACTATAAATATTTGAGTATCAACTCCACGGTATATGGAGCACTAGTGAATGAAGTGAACAGAACAGGCCATCTCCAGAATCTTCAGGATGGAAGCTTGATTAGAGCACATGCATGCAGCACATGGGTACCTGTCTGGACTACACTAACCATAGCTAGCAATGCCTGATGGAGCTTATCAAGTGTGGTTGCAAGAGCACAAATGGTTGTAGTGCCAGGTGTGGCTGCAAGAAGCAAACTGGGATTGTACAGATCTTTGTAGCTGTAATTGCATGAAGAAAACTTGTTGACACTCTTAATATCCTCGTATTGATACTATACTTTGATATTGATGTGTACCAGCTGAAAATTTCAATTTTATGAACTTCATCGTAAAAAATAATTGCTTTGACATTAAAAAAATTATGGGTGTGAAATATTTGGAACCTATCAAAAAATATTTAGTTAGATATAACAAATCACCAAAAAAAATTCTTTGTCTAGTCATTCCTATCACCTGTGATTATCCAATATTGCCCAGCTCTACCTTAACCAATGGTAGAGAATTTCACATTTCATTAAGCTACTTGACTAATGACTAATAGGGCTGAAGGATACTAGCAATAGCTACCAGGACAGAAAGAACTGAAGTAATGATGGCGGAGTTTATGCAGCGGAATCTGAATAGAAGCCAATCCCTTACACAGCAAGTATTATTTGAAGTGACTGTTTCGGAATATTATACTACAGTTTAGTTCCGCTTGTCCTCACGCTTCGCTGTAACTGGTAGATTTTTGCCACTAAAGTACAACAAGAGCGCTGACCTTGCATGAATAGATAGATAGCTTGCAGAGAGTAACTTGGGATTGGGTTACGGGCGGTTCTGTGCTGTTATACTGAATGATTAAATGACCACAGGTTCTAGTGGCAGGGCACCCTTAATTGCCTGAGTGATAATGATATCTGAATAGTAGCCAATAAGTTATTCTTTTTGCCTGAGATGTCAAACTTTTGTATTAGAGAGACTAGCATAAACCTACATGCTGTAATATATAACCATAGCACTATAGAAGTAGGGTTAGTTTAAAGGTGACGGTCCATCAAATTCATAATAGATATCCCCTTACCATCTGAATGACTTTTGTGAATGCCATCTTTGTCTCCTTCTGAAGTAGATGTGGAAGCTGGAGTAGGAGAAGGACGAGCTGGTGAAGGGGAAGTTTGTGAAGAAATAGACTCAGGTTCTTCTGTTAAATTATTAGTTTTAATTTGCTCCTCATTTCCATCTGCAGCTACTTCAACTTCCTCTGCATGTTGAACTCCTTCAGTAATTTCTTTAGTTTCAGTAATTTCTTTAGTTAGAAATGTCTGATCAGATCTGTAAGAACTTCTTCTCAACTCATATCCAGTGATAAAATCAGCAAACCTCCACCATTTATCTGATGGTTCTTTTGCTACAAAGATAAAAAAAAATACTGCAATGACTATATTTATAAAATAATACTAGCAAAGACACCATCCACAGCAAAGACAACATCCACAGAAAAGACACCGTCCACGGCAAAGACATTGTCCACAGCAAAGACACTGTCCACAGCAAAGACACCATCCACAGCAAAGACACCGTCCACGGCAAAGACACCGTCCACGGCAAAGACAACGTCCACGGTAAAGAAACTATCCACAGCAAAGACACCATCCACAGCAAAGACAACATCCACTGCAAAGACACCATCCACAGCAAAGACACGACCTATAGCAAAGACACCATCCACAGCAAAGACACCGTCCACGGCAAAGACACCATCCACGGCAAAGACTCCACCCACAGCAAAGACACCATCAACAGCAAAGACACCACCCACAGCAAAGACACCATCCACAGCAAAGACACCACCCATGGTAAAGACACCTTCCACAGCAAAGACACCATCCACAGCAAAGACACCGTCCACAGAAAAGACACCGTCCACAGAAAAGACACCGTCCACGGCAAAGACACTGTCCACAGCAAAGACAACATCCACAGCAAAGACAACATCCACAGCAAAGACACCACCCATGGTAAAGACACCTTCCACAGCAAAGACACCATCCACAGCAAAGACATCATCCACAGCAAAGACACCGTTCAAAGAAAAGACACTGTCTACGGCAAAGACATTGTCCACAGCAAAGACAACATCCACAGCAAAGACAACATCCACAGCAAAGACACCACCCACAGCAAAGACACCACCCACAGCAAAGACAACATTCACAGCAAAGACACCATCCACGGCAAAGACACTATCCAAAGCATAGACACTATCCACAGCAAAGACGCCATCCACAGCAAAGACGCCATCCACAGCAAAGACACCATCCACAGCGAACAAACTATCCACAGCAACAACTCACTGAGTATGAGTGGAGTAGTGGCTGATATGGTATAGTTACGTGTATATCCTCCAAACACGAGTATTTCCACTGAAGTAGGAGTAGATGACAACACAGTTGAACTATGACCCTGTCGCTTATAACCTGGCGTCTATGACACATAAAATACATTCATTATAACTATACTGGCAGAATATTTATGAAATAAAGTAAGGACAGTAACAGTAGCATAGCTCCACCCCCTACTCCTCCCACTATTATAGAAGGAGTGACAAAGCCCCCATCACTGTTGGTCCCCTCCACTTTCAGACCAACTTCCCGTCCAAGAAGTTCAGTGTAGTGAAATAATAGCTCTAAAGTTACACACAAAGTCTGTAATATTTGTCCTTCAAGTAACTAAGCCCTAATAAATGTATTAAATTAATTAATTAAAAATTAATTTTGTTGCATATGTCATACCAATAATATCCAATAAATACTAACACAATATAACAACTACTACATACCAAGTCAGTATCTCTATCTAATAAATACTAACACAATATAACAACAACTACATACCAAGTCAGTATCTCTATCTAATAAATACTAACACAATATAACAACTACTACATACCAAGTCAGTATCTCTATCTAATAAATACTAACTCAATATAACAACTACTACATACCAAGTCAGTATCTCTATCTAATAAATACTAACTCAATATAACAACTACTACATACCAAGTCAGTATCTGATATCTCCTTCAACTCTCTTGTGGACACATCAAATAAACACACTCTAACTTCTCCAAGCATCAGAAGTTGGGCGTGGCTGCTATTATACTCTACACATGTAGCAGTAGGATAGACACCCAAGTAAGGTCCATCTGAATGTAGTCTAGTCCAGTGCTAAATAGAAACAATATAAATAATACTATCATATGTTGTGTCTGATATTTCATCACTTACCATTGTGGACAAGTCCAACATACGTATGGCCCAGTCTGGTCCTCCACATCTTATGACTTGATGAGGACTCACTTTAGTGAAGGCAAAGCCTGCAGCAGCACCAGGTACATCTCCAGTGACTGGAGGAATAGACCAAGTCCCTAACAATACATACAGTCATTAGTAACTTAGAAAACTGAAATTGTTAATTAAAATAATAAAAATACAAATGTGACAGTACTTGGGAAAAGGGACCAATTACGTAAAATCAAAAATGTACAGTAGAGCCCAAACACCGACAAAAAAATTTTTGTTGTTGTTTTCTTTTTATTCGCCCACAGGTATCTCCTACCCTTTAGCTACACTGACACCAAATATGAGTGGCTGAAACCGTTGTTAAAGGTCCGAGCGCCCCGTTTAAACACAGTCACCTTTTACTCTCTATTTTGACCTTCCGTGCGTGCACGGAAATCCAACCCGCGAGTAATTGAAAATCGTGGGCGAATTCAATTTGTTGCCTAGCAACAAATTATCCCTACCTGGATAATCGCGGGTAAATTCTTACAAGTTTTTGTTATAGCATTGCGGCAACAGAATAGAAATAATAAATGTGAATAATCAAGCTATATAGGTTGATGTTGCTTTATGGAGTCTTGTAGTTGGAGTCTGCAGACCTGGAGACTCCTGCAACAAGAGAAGGCAATACATTTTGAAAGTCCATCATTTTTGTTCATTGATTTAAAGAGATTCCTATTGTTCATTTGTTCCAAAACAGGCAACAAGCTGGCTGCAAGACAAATATAATCCTAAACTTAGCTAGCCAGTGAACTAACAAACCAAGCTAGTTGATCAGTTCTAAAAGAGTGACTGTATTATAGTTACCATGACTTACTGTAACTATCAAACTGTTGGAAACAGAAGAAAAAAAAGAAGCACAAAACGGCCTGTAAAATTATGTCTATACGCATGTAGTGCTATTTACAGCCATACCTGTCTAGTTCTCTTACACAATGTAGGGTCTAAACTGAGTAAGGCTCCCCCATCAATGAAGTAAGCGGCCCCAACTATAACTTACTGCCTTTCAGCTGATCGCCACCATTTTCCAAGCATAAGACAGTCTTACGTAACCCGGACTTCCGGTTAGATTACGGAATTCAACGTTAACTCCGCGAGCAATTGAATAAGAAGTTTTAATTGCAGTTTTCTCGAAATAACTGTGCTCAAGTTGGTCAGATTGCCGCTCGTATATTTAGTGAACCAAGCAGCGCCTGCCTATAAACTTGGTATCAAAATACTCCATAAGAAGTGCTCTACACAGTGGTATGAATAACTCATTTTTCAATTTTTAACGCAATTGGTCCCTTTTCCCAAGTACTGTCACAAATAGTAAATTAGAGTAGCGTAATTAAAAAATGTAAACATAAACACACTGACAATAACAAATACACATATACAACAATACAAACAAACAAAACATACACTAAAATAATTGATTACTACTACACAATTACATATGGTATGGTAAGGATCATCAAGTACCTCCACTATATTGAGTATAATGTGCTAGTATCACATGAAGGACAAATATTACAGACTTTGTGAGTAACTTTAGAGCTATTATTTCACCACACTGAACTTCTTGGAGGGGAAGTGGAATGGTTCCCCTCCCCATCCCATAAATACAACCTTGACTAATATAAATTAAAATATTAACATATATCACTAATTAACACGTTTCATGCTAGTTTTACTCACCAGTTGCTAGGTCAAACATGTGAAGATCATTAGTTAATGTATTAAGTTCATCCGTTCCTCCATGTACTAGTAGTGAGCTTTTATAGTCTATCATACAACAGCTCTTCCGCAAACCACAACTACTACTAGCTCTTGGAGGTGACATCTCCTGCCATGTCCAATTAGATAGGTTTAGTTGATACAATGATCCAGTTGTCCATCCTCTCTTACCCAAACCCCCATAGAAGTACAGACAGTCATCTATCCTAGCACATCCTCCACTATGGAGTCCAGGAGGATGACGACCTTGTAACTGATGTCTGGTCCATGTTGCTGTGGCAGACTTGAATTCATGCAAGTAGTCCAAGTCATCCACTGGCACACCTGAGTCCACCTGTCCACCCCATAGATATACAGAAGAATGTCTACTAACAGAGAAGAAGCAACGTCTTGGACTAGGTTCTGATGAGGACATTGTTGATATTTCTATACAATATACCAATTAACAGACAAACATCAAACAAGAAAAATATATACACATACTAACTACTTCACATACAAAAACACATACTAACTACCTCACATACAAACACACATACTAACTACTTCACATATAAACTAACTACCACACATACTAACTACCTCACATACAAACACACATACTAACTACTTCACATATAAACTAACTACCACACATACAAACACACATACTAACTAACTCACATACAAACACATATACTAACTACTTCACATACAAACACACATACTAACTAACTCACATACAAACACACATACTAACTACTTCACATACAAACACACATACTAACTACTTCACATACAAACACACATATTAATTACCTCACATACAAACACATATGTAATAATACCTGCGGCTGACGACAACGTACGTATTAATGAATAATTCATGAGCTAATGAGCTACAACATGCAGACACACAATACTCATAAACTTGTGCTGAAGGTTATTACGGTAATTGTAACTAAAAGTGTGTGGAATTGACTAGGATAGGTGGAATAAAAAAAAAGGAAGGCTAAGATGTGAAAGAGAAAGAGAAAAGTGATTAATTAGCTGGTGGAATCAACGAGGACAGGCGGTGTAGTAAAAAGGAGAAAGTATAAAAGAGAAGGTAAAAGGAAACAATTAAATATTGTAAAAAGCAGGTGGAATCAAATCGAGTAAAGGCGACTAAGTTTAAAAAAGAAAGGTGAAAGTAGAAAAAGAAGGCAAAAGTTTCTGAAAGCTTAAGTCCACAATCATGATAAAAGGACAGAAAGATTCAGAAGCAGGAGAGGTAGACAAAGGAGGAGATAGGATTCCATGACTCGAGAAAGAGCTGAAAAAAGAAAGGTGGGGGATAAAAAATGAAATAGTTGAGGAAAAACAGAGAGCAGGAGAGAGAAAATGATGTAACCTTCACCAACTGTAGAGAATGACAACTAATAACTTGTGCTACTGCATTCTTACTGTGCAATATGTCTAGTGCCACTGTGTGGGCGGGTACTTGTATATTATATATACTTTGGGACGTCCTCAATAGTCCCAAGTTATTTTGAGGACTGGGGATGTCTGTGGCAGTCCTGGACATGTATGCAGGATATATATTATTCATTTGATACAGGAATATATTACAAGTCTGTTCACTGTGTTGCAGGCACCAGTATAAATACCGCCAACCAGACGAGTGATATTCTGCAGTATCCAATGAATAATGCATTTATTATGTACTACTCATGTGTGAATACCAGAGTAACAAGGTTCTTGTGCAATGAACATTTGTATAACCTGGGAGGATTTAACAACCCCACATGATTGGGTGAGTGAAGTGAGACCCTCACTAATGAGTCTCAATAGAAATAAAAAATTACACATGTAATGGCGAAGTTCAAAGAGGTCAATGCGTGTCCACCCCGGGGGGATACTTCGAAACTTTAACATTAGATCAGGCGCAATTCTGGAAAAAAGACTTGAAAATAATTCCTTGGAAAAACAACAACAAAAAACAAACAGCAAAGAGCTATGGAGAAAGAATAGGAGAGATGTCGTAGTTAGGTCTGCAAACTTAGCGGAGTTCGTTTTCTATTCTATTAGTGGCGATGGTAAGTTGCTGTGGTTACTGAGCTGTTTGTCATAGCTATATGCCAGGCATAACAGATTTGTTCCTAATTGAAAATCCTTCGCCCAATAGTCAAGTCACTAAGAGAATACAATCAAATAATTTATCAACTAGAGCTCTGGTACAATACAGTATTTTCAATGAAGTGTCCTTTGGAAAGGAAGCTTAGCTTCAACAGAATGTGTTGCTTTATTGATCCTTACTTACATCATATTAGGAAATTTGATTGTACTACCAGCCACACCCTCTACTCCCTAGGTAAAGGAACAACTATGCCAGACTACTCTGCTCCCTCATTACTGACACAACCACTTCCTGTTATAGAACTCGACCACTTCTAATCTCTAACCTCCCCAGTCCTTATTTACTCCACAAAAACCCTCTTACCAGAAATCCCCAAATTTTGTCTGAAAATTTGCTGTGGACTGTGTATTTCAGCGACCTTTCCCACAAATCGTTTCTGCTCCGCAGGTAGGCATTTTCTGCTTCTAATAATTGGAAGTTTCCATTTCGCTAAAACAATAGACTGGTATTACCTATTAACTCACAGTCACTCGCTCCCACTCCTAAATCAGTCACTATTCCTCTCCTCCGTCAAGAACCTCAATTCAACAAGAACCTCAATTCAACAAGTCGAGTCAACTAACTACGTCACGTCCCTCCACCAAAAGCAGCCATTTTAGGCTAGGGAGTGGCGCAGGGCGCGGATGAGTCTGTACTGCGCATGTGCGTATGCGTCAGTTTAATTTCGCAAAGCGGTTGGACCTCCACCTCTGCTTCCTCTGCTCAGCTTTGGCTTTTGTGAGTCAGGGATGCTTCCCGGACGTCATATGTCGCAACTCTTAGTACTGAACTATAGGGTCGGGTGTAAATAATTGCGTTGATGAGGTAGGTGAAAGTATTACTCTGGGAATGGAAATTCCTGTTTAGCATTAGGCTGCGGTTATCTGTGAAGTAGCTAGGATTCATGGAGGAGTTGCTGGTAGGGCTCTGCAAGGACACTATGACAGAGTTATAGATTAGTCACTTGAAAAAATTTTTTAGGTGAAGCCATACAAACTGAAAGGAAAATTAAGGAAAAGGGTTGTAGGGTGTGTGGGGAGAGATGGAAGACTGCCAAGAGATCCTTCTCTTGCATCTGTAACAGTAGGCTTCTCCAAGAGTCCTTCAAAGTTGACGTCAGTGAAGATGATATGGAATTCATGGCCTCCACAATTTGCTTTGCTTTCAGGGAGTGATAAGACGAACAATCCAAGCTTACAAAAAGAGAGTTCCTTATTGTGCAAATGTCACCACCAATCATTTTCAATGGTGTAGACATAAAGGAGAATGTGAGGTAAAAATCAAATGTAATAAAATATTTTATAATTATGAGGTGAAATAGGTATGTGATCAATTTACCTTTTTAGTAACTTGGACGTGGACCGTACTCACACCTGCAAGGTATCTATTGTGTAACTATAAACCACAATTCTAAAAAGCCACTGTTAATTAATGACCATAACTTTTGATCTATACTACTAGATACAAATCTCATTGAAGTTCCAAAAATATTACTTAGGAAGAGGTCTATCCACAATACTTGTGCTTACCTTGCTCTACTATAAATGACACCTATATTTTGGCTCCATTAGTTTTATAGATACTTGTTAAATTGAATTCCAAAAAAACATAATTTAAAAAAGTAAGTTTGTTCTCTCTTCTGGAGAAAAGTTATCTGTAGAAGTTAACTAGCTATAGCTACATAATAACTACTGTATAGAGGTGAAAAGTAGAGGGGCTGAGGCATCATAGAAGGGTTAGTAAGCCCCCTTTCTCCTACCTTTGTACTCCCTTAAAAAATGACTTTTTCAACCCTATTCAAGCTAACATTTTGCTAAGCCAATGGCTACATTTACAAGAAGTGAAAAAGTGGGGGAGGAAGCTACGAGTCCACACAATCAAAGTGCCCCCCAGACACACACAACTTCTTAAGAGCTATGGGCTATCGAAGATTTAGTTTGTTTCCTGTTGTGGGTGGAGCTTATTTATTACATAGATACCAGACCTAGAAATGCTGGCTTCATGGATAGAAATTTAATTGCATTATTATTCTTTAAGGAAGCTGTCACACATTAGATAGCTGTTTACATATATTATGTTAGGATTGTTTGTAATAGCTACTGTGTAATTTAATTTAAAATTGGAGATATATACATAATTACAAAATATTATGTCATTAAAATCATCTGATTTATTTGCTGTAATTAAATGGGTATTCATGTTTTTGATAATTGGGCTGGTGTGAGTGTGCTCTCCAACTTCATGCTGGATCCATGGATACATAATCACTGACTGTACTGGACTGACGAACATGTTCACTGTGGTCGTTATGGGCAACTCTCCCGTCCTCCCCGGTCACTGAGAGATTATGAGGCACCTGCTGACTATTTACACAATTCATGTCCACATAATGCTCATCATAGATACTGTCTTTGTGATCACGATCCACACTGTGATCCAGACTTGTGGCTCCAGCAGAAGTTAATTCAGAAGTATTTTGACTGTATTTGATGGTATCATTTTGCGTACTGTGGATAATATGGACAGCTTCCATGATTTTTTCTTCAGATGCACAATTATCGACATCTTCAATCAACTCATTGAAGGCAGAAGCTCCATGTTGAGGGTCAACATCCACATATTCATCTTGAACTCCCTCTTCGCAACCTTCATGGATGCTTTTGCCAGCCATGACAGACATTACAGAATCCAGGAGGGATTCTTCTTCTATGGTAGGGAGCCCAGAAGACAATGTGGAAAGAGTGTTGGGTGCTGAAAAGGCATGACAAGTTGCTGAAAAATTTGGTCTGTCTTGAGGGTCTTCTCTCCAGCATGACATTATCAATGAAAACCTACACATAAAAGCCATTCAAGACAATGATTGAGATTTGGAGAGCACATTGCCTGACTAAAAGCTCTTTATCATTAAAAGTCTATAGGAAAAACATTATCACATTATTGCTATGGTAAAGATTGTCACATAAATGCTGGGTAGAGAGAAGCTTAAGGCAATTGGATAAGAAATTGAGTGTATGTCCATGGTTCATTAATGATTAATGCAAATTTTGCAACACACTTTTTATGTGTGGAGTCATAATAATAACACTGATTTAAATACTTGAATAGTCCTCTTCACAGTTTAATAATTCCTTCGTTGCTGTGCTCAATTCATTATAGTCTACTGAATGCTTTTACTCACTATTGTTATTTAAAACTTTGTTAGTGACTATAATAACGAATTATTGACAGTATCTCATAGGCATAGGGCATAGGAACCGTAGTGGCCATGGCCACTACATTTTTTCAGAAACAATCTAAAGCTGTTTGATCACTCTTGTGCATGCACTTTTTTTTTGGCAGCCGGTAACTAAAATGTCGGGGACAAAATAAATTCCTCAAGCCATGTGTCGGATAGCTCATTACTTTCATTTTGTTTCCAAAGAGATTTTGCAAAAAAAAAAAACTTGCAAAGAAATAGATTATAAGAAGTTTTCAATCTTCGGGGTACTTGACCTTTTAGCAACGATCGTTGCGATTGGAAAAGGGTCTTGCTACACAAGACTACGATGGTAGGCCATCTGCATCATTATTAGAGCCAGTAAGAAAGCGAAGCTTCAATGAGCAATGTTAATTCTGTTTTCCTTCCTAAAGGGTTTTATAACTGGAAAGATGGAATAGTCTAATTTGATATCCATGACTCTAGTGTGAGCTTCTACTAGAAATCAGTTTGGAAGATGATAAAGACTTTACCTTCTACTACATTCACTGTAACAAAATGTCTATCTAAACAGGCTAAGATAAAAGTCAGTGTTTTTAAGATTCTGTCGAATTTAATAAATTCTTCATTGACATGGTATGGTTAGCTAAATAGCATGCTTGATTAGTAATGAAGCTTTCATCAATTTTACATCAATTTACTAATGTCAATTATTGGATTAATTACATTTAAACCATTTAAACCCCACCCAATATTGTAGGCGTGGCAAATGTGACAGCTTGATTGGCCTCTACACTTTAAACTGTTTCTTACACCCATGTATCTGTAATACCATAATAATTTAGCTAGCAAACACTACAGCTAGTGGCAAGCCCACAAAAGTGCATCGTAACAAACACCATTTAAATACCCTAGTATTCTGTTTGTTTGTTTGCAATATATAATATCAATAAACTAGTGATGTGCTTCAGCACAAATGGCGAGCGCGCTAGTCTGACTGAAATTAAATTTGAATGCTACCTGGTAATAATTTTTGTAGTTAAAATCTTTTTGTTTAGTTTATTGCTATTCTTTAGCAACACACAACACTTTTATACATACTTGTTCATTGGATATACCAGCACAAGACCTGCATTGTATTCTCTTCGTGACTTGACTATTGGACAATGGATTTTCAAGGTGTAAGCAATCAAATTTCCAAGGATGATACGGGTAAGGATCGATAAACCAAAAGTTTCTCAAAGTAGGACAGAAATTCAGAAGCAGGAGAGATAGGAAAAGGGGACTCCGTGATTCAGAAGAAGAACTGAAGAAAGGAGAGGCGGGATATAAGAAAAGCTCAGATACTTAAGAAAAAAGAGAGCAGGAGAGGGAAACTTATGTAACCTAAACCAATGGTAGATAATGGTAACTGAACAAGATAACTTGTGCTACTGCATTCTTACTTTGCAATACGTCAAGCGCCACTATGTGGCGGGGTACTTGCTAGTATTTCTATAATGTTCACAATCTAAAACATAGGTCACAACCAAAAACTTACATTTGTTCTGGACATAAGAAAGGCTTTTGTAGCCTGTGCCCATGCTCCAAATACGTCAGCATGTCTGCATTGGATATGGTTGGGTAAGGGGTTCTTCCCAGGCTAAACACTTCCCAGCATGTCACTCCGTATGACCACTATACAAGAATAAACAATTAAATTAGTTTAAAAAAGTATTAAAATAAAATTTCCACATATCCCAGAAATTTTAATGAGTCTACACAGATTTATTTCACGATCAAATGATTTCGTAACAAAAAGTTAACGAAGACTTCAATTATATATATAATATATATATATATAGTTTAATTGTTAAAGAACATTTCGGTCCGTGGACCTTCTTCAGCTATAATGAAAACCACTATTAGCTATGTTAAGCTAATAATACTCATTCAGGTTGATACTCATAGCAATGAACCTCTACGATATAACTTCAAATATAGTTTAACTTGCTAGATTTTGTTTCTAGCTTTATAAAAATTGTCATTAGGCAGAACTTCATTCTGCTGTTCACATAGATGTTTACCACACTATAACCCTGGCTTGACCATTCTATAAATGGGTTATAAAAACTCTGTATAATGATTAACTCACCACATCTGTCTTCTCATTGCTGATCCTGTCATAAAGACTCTCTGGAGCCATCCATTTTATTGGTACTCTGCTCCTGTGATTCTGCCGGTAGTAATCAGTCTGGTAGATATCTCTCGTCAATCCAAAGTCAGCAACTTTAATACTCATATTTCCATCCACCCTATGCATCATCATCATCATCATCATCATAATAATAATAATAATAATAATAATCATCATCATAATAATAATAACAATCGTCATCAATGTCAACCACAATAATAATAATAATAAGTATCATTATTATAATATTATTATATCATTATTACTATTATCATTACTGCTACTACTACTATTATATTATTATTATGTATAATTAAATTGTCTCATGTTAATAGATATTTCTTACATGCAGTTCCTAGCAGCCAAATCACGATGAACTAATTTTTTTGCTGCTAAATATTCCATTCCTTCAGCAATTTCAATGCATATTCTTGTGAGTGCTTCGCAGTTTAGCCCCTGCACAAAAAATATAACATTGATGTATAAATTGTGAATTAATTAACTTGGACACTCCTCAAAATTTTATAGCTAAGTATCCAGTCTCAATGATTTCATTGGAAAGATGGAAGAAAACGGGTAGCAAAAGAATGAATTATATTATCTACTGTGGTGTACCATTGGAAATTTGGTAATGTTAGACACAGAAGTTCCTCTTTTGTTCTTCAAGAATTCCCGAAGGTCTCCATTCTCCATGAAGGGAAGAAGCAGGTAAGGGGAGTGGTTGGAATCTAAGCTGATGCCGATGAGACCCAGCACATGAGGATGGTCAAAGTTACACATCAGCATACTCTCTTCAAGGAAGCCTTTCAATTCACTATAAGAGGCTGATGAATCTACAAATATAATGTTTATCAATACTCCATCACAAAAACAAAACAAAAACATAACAACAACACTGATTGCAACTCACCTTTTATAGTTTTAATAGCCACTTGAATATTTATGGTGCGATTCTTCACTTCTGATTTGGGTAATATTCTTCCTTTAAATACACTGCCAAATGCACCTATAATATAATTATTATATATAATTACAAAGTAAAAGCATGATGTATTCATATCAGTAGCATGAAAATATTTGAATTGCTGACACCTTACCGTGTCCTATTTCTTCTTCCACATACAGCCACTCAAATGGGAGGACGGCATTTTTTAGAATGGCATTATCCATAACATCTTCACGGGAAAGCTGAAATAGTGGAGCATCATACTCGTGAGAGGGAAACCCGTTGAACCCGCTAAAATGGTAGAGATTACTGGACGGCGTTTCAGAGCTGGATAAAATTCAGATAATCACTACCAAATTTATAAATTATTTTAAACTGAAGATGGAGTGATAATAAAACCTTTGGGTAAAAACTTTCAAGCTAAGCAGACCTTTCTAAATGCATTGTCATATGTTGTCTGCTACTCCATTTGTTCATTAGCTAGTCCTTTAGCTCACTGCTAGCTACATCCTATTTCTTGCGATCATCATCAACAGATACGCCAAACAAAAGCACATTTAATCAGACTTCACAGTTCACTCCTCCCACCCCTTTTGAAACTCGATGCTTAATCATTAATATACCAACTGGCGTTCTTTGTCACCAAATCCTTCATCATACTTACATCTGATATCTCAAAATCTATCAGTAGTGATATCATATAAGAGATTAAATTTACTTCACACCTGTTGTGTTGAACTAAGCAAGAATGTCTAATGAAATCTCTAAAGAAATATGAGTCTCACCGAGATTCCAGGTTCTTTGTTTCTTTAGATTTCTTCCATCTGTAGAGAGTATGCACCACAGTTAGTGTCACAGCAAATGTGACAAGCACCACCACCGCCACGGGAATGGATATGACTACTGGCAGAGACACTACTATTGCAGGAGCTGTTGGCTGAGCTTGTGTTCCATTTGCTGTAGTCACAAAACGATATATTTAGTAATAATTCCTTAAATTAATAACATGACTTTAAAAGGGCCATTTAATGGTTTTCAAGTAGTATTGGACAAGTTGACCCTCAGCGCGCGCATTGTGGCCCCACCCTCCAAAGATAAAAGAGAGTGGAAGACAGAAGAGAAAGAGAACCATTGATTTAGGAATGAACTTACTCAGAATAACCTTTATTGTCCTATTCTTTTTTCGAGCTTATTTTTTAGAAACGCGATCAGCTCTGCATAGGTACTAGCTTTTGTGGGTAATGCCCCTATCGTCATGTCATAATCACATAAGCAAATAATTTATTGCTGCCTGCAGTAGCTTTGCTAAGTTTAACCGTATGCTGTAAGTGGAGTTTGCATTGAAAAATCTCTGGCCTGTTTAGTTTCTTCTCTCATGAAGACTGCGTTTACATATACCGTTGTAATAGCTTGAGTTATATTGATACCTGATCAGAACAGCCAAAAATTATTCTTTTGGTCTGAGATGATATTGGAATAGCTAGCTAGTGTGTAGTAGCATTGGTACCTTTGGTGCTTTATTGTTATTGTAGTCACGATGACATTATATTCTGTATTACCATCTGTTCACGCAACAAGTAATGAATCACAATTCTAGATGGAGCATTGGACGCCAAATGTATACTTCTCGATTGTATGTTTAGAAGAACACTGCATACGACAATATAAAGCCTTGCTTGTAGCTACTAAAGTTATTTGCTTTACATGCTACCACTCTGACTCAGATTTAATTGAATCGAGTGTTGTTCTTTGGGCAATAGTTCTATACTGAATCCCATAATGTACGGCATTATGAACAAAATGAGGCACAGAAACTTTGTCAGAATCTGGGTAAAATCATGATAACAAGCAACCGTATTGAAGAGGTTGGGAAGATCTCTTTGTGTTGTATAGTACACCAGGTCAGGACAAAAGTAAGCATATCTTTAACATGTATAAATAGTTTGTTAATTTTGCAGCTAATTATACACATAAAGTTCAAAATTTTGCTTTCTACTACAAGTACATGAATTGAAAAGTGTTTTGTGCGAAGATGTATAATTGCTTTTGTAGTCCACTGTATATGTTCTATCTGATGTCAGTCATTGGGCTTAAATCAGGAACCATGATAGCAATAATTCTTATACAGGAACTCACACTATAGGCACTAGAGATATAACTGTTAGACATGCAAGGGCCAGCTGGGAAACTTTGAATAAGAGGAAAATTAATCATATTGTAGAGAAGTAATAAAAATAATAGCAAATTTTCTCATTTTAATAGCCAATATTTTTAATTAAGACTTAACCCAATGTTTCGACTTCTTGCCGAAGTCCTCTTCTGAAGAGGACTTCGGCAAGGAGTCGAAACATCGGGTTTAGTTTTAATTAACAATATTGGCTTTTAAAACAAGAAAAATTGCTATTATTATAATTATTTCAGCCAAGAATGACTGAATCAAGGAATAACTTACATGTAATGTGAATGCATTCCATAGATTTGTTGACATCGACTCCAGCAGTCTCCAAGTGTAACAGTGTGTCACTGCAATGGGTCAAGTCCTTCAGCTCTGCAGATGGCAAACTGAGCAGGAAGCCGATCTCAAAACTGCACTCTTTTTCATGATTGATAAACATCTTGCAGTCTTCCTCGCAGATTCCAATGGGCGTGGTTTCATTCTCACTGCATGGAGGGTATACGTAATTGCACAAATAGTTGCGTATGAGCAGGTCACAAAAGTTTGACGTGAATGAACTGCTCTCTACAGTTTGTTCCAGTAGACCCAAGTTTTGTTTGACCACGTCGTAGTCCACTGAGTAAGTGAAGATTGAGGGATGGTTCAGAGACTGGTTACAGCCTGTAAATATGAGGCTACGTTTGTAGGCTTCATTTAAATCCATACACCTGTATGGGAAAGAGCAAACAATGAAGTGTGTAATTTTTAGAACTATAACACAAATTCATTTCGACATAATTGTTTACACTTTTTTAAAAGAATGTTATTAATTTCTTTTGTAGTATACAAATATCACTCTTAGTGAACCTGAATAATCATCATAATCATTCACTCTTACTACTTGAGGTAAAAAAAAAGAACACCCAAGTTACAAAAATTTCACAATTTCTTTCTCAGCCTTTATGTATTAATAATTAGATGTATTCTCTTTCTTTCACAGGCTTTTTATCAATACAGATTTATAAAATGTTTGGCTGTCACCGGGAAGAACCCTGGACCGCACAAGCACTCTGCCACTGAGCTACATAAAGTTGTCATAACTCAGTAGCAGAGCGCCTATGGGAGCAATCCTTGGTTCGATCCCTGGAGACAGCCAAAAACTTTATAAATCTGTATTGTTTAAAAAAAAAGCCTATGAAAGAGAGAGAATACATTTAATTTATTAAATGGTATCGAGTGGACATAAACAGTTGCTGGTCTAAAGCAGCACAGAAGAATATACAAAAGCGGAGAACTGCTGAGTAAGTAGTATGATATCATTCACTCCAATCAGATTTTATTTTCAAATTTATGTATTGAATAATTTCTTACTTTCCTCCTTATTGTTAGCTCGCAAGTTTCTCTCAATTTTTCTAGTTCATAATTGCTGACTGTAATGATACTCTTGATATTTGATCTAACCTATTGTGTTCCAGTGAACAGAAGCTAAACAACATGGAGGAGTGTGAGAAGTGAGTCAACAGAGTACATTATATCATACTCAAATGGAGAAGAGTAACTTATACTTCATTGTTCTAAGCTGTCAATAAACTGTGTTTATTAACAAAATTCATAACTGAACTTAATGCTAAATTCCTATGTATAGCCCGGCCCATTTGTACCACATTTCTTCATACTATTTCCATTTATTATATTAAATCTATTTTTTTTTGGAGACCTGCTTTTCTTGTGCCATGCTGTTGTTGTTGTTTTACATTAGTAAATAAGTTTTCTTATTTGCAAAAAATAAAAAATAAAAAATAAAATATAAAAATTTAATTCAAGACATAGCTAGCTATAGCTATATTTTATTTTTCAAGACACACAGGTATTTTATTTTGGAATATGAACATCTGAACCTTATGTTTGGTTTTTCTTTCCCACAAAATCTAGTTGAGAGTAAGTAGCTAATGGTCAATTTTTGCAATTACCATTATAGCTATCTATTTAGTGATAATTACCAATATTTTTGAAAATAACTATGTTTTCGCTACCAGGTACATTACTAGTTTAGATAATCTTGATTTTTCCATTGCTACAGTAAAATGAAGTGACTTACCCTTCGAAACCATGGGTTCCATACGACATTTCCCCCAAAATGAATTGCGCTAAAATAATGTAAATTCCAAGAATATTACACACAATTATGTTAATGCGTACAACCATAGACTTACCTATTATTAATGCAAGAAGTGATTTATCCATACCGGCGATCACAGCTTACAAACCACGCTTCAGCTTCGCAGTAATTCAGATTCAACTAAGTTTCTCGTCCGCACAAAATTAATAGTTAAACCAGGTGAGGGGCGTGGTTACCATACGAATACCCCACCCCTTTTATCGTTGTTAGGGACCTGATCCCTCGACCTAAGTACACGTAGTAAGGGTGAAGGGAAGCCGAGGGGATGGCGGCGGAGAGAAGTACAGGGGTGATGAAGGCTGGAAAATGCAGTTTGAAGGTTTTAAGCTTAAACGTGTGGTGAGTATCAAACTAAAAATTTGAGGGTTAATTCCACTCAGCAATGTCATCTACAGTACAGTAATCTAATCAGCATCATAAGCAATTTCAAAAATGTATAACAAAACTGATAGCATAATATTTATCAGGTAAATCCAGGATTACTAAAAGTAATTGACTTGAGTAGACTATTTTGAATAGCTAGAGAGTGAGTATCATATATGTAAAGGTCATGCTCTGCAATTTAGAAATTCCATCATTATTTCTGTTGTGAGTCCTCCCATACCATTTTTAAGAGAGGAATATTTGCTTTTTCCTAATTATTATTATTATTATTATTATTATTATTATTAAAGAGAACACACAATATCCAAATCCATTTGCTGTACACTCTTTCCTTTTTATGCACTCAACAGTGTGAAATTTTTAACTCTCACCATTATTTAATCTGACTCATTTTTAGCCTTCTATATACTAGTGGTGTGCTTGAGCACATATGGCGAGCAAGCCTTAAACTACACTATTGTTAAATGATTGATTTTTAACGGGATTCAATGCCATAGTAACCTCTCCCCGCAACTGTTTGAATTGAAAAAGAAGCAACAAAATCAAGTCACGTTATTTAAAATTTTCTTTGTGATATTCTTTAGTTGTAACGCACAATACTTTCACACAACTGAACATACCTACGCAAGATTTACCTTCGTGGTTCGTCTAGTGGACAATGAATTTTCAAGTAAATACTGTTGCGTAGGGCTTATAACTGTGACAAATAGCGTATTAACTTACCACCGCCACTAACTCGAATAGAAATGAAGCTCCCATAAGTTTTTGCGTTTTAACTGCACCCACAAAACAATTCAAAGCGGTAAACAATTCAATTTCTAAGGTGATACGGGTAATGATCGCTAAACCGGAGGATTCTGTTTAGTGAAGTTTGAGATGGGGTCGAACACGGAGCGAACACAAAAATACGAGAGGGTCAAAGTACAAAATGACATACGTACGTCCAAACATATATATAAACAAACAAACATCCCCGATTTTACCCCTGAGAGTGTCTCGCTTGCTCGCCAATTATCTCGAATATAATTGGTATGGCTTTTGAAAGGAAGTGTCCAATAAAACTGAAGCTATTTACATTTCACTTTCTCTAAGCAAGTAGTGGTACATATGGAACATAATTGTGGTGTTATAACAATAGTCTATTATGGGTGTTTCGTAAAGACGATGAGAAAGGCAGGGGTAGGGGGTATAGTAGGGGTAGACTGAAATTAGTCTATCTTTTTTTCTTTTTTTTCTTTTTCTTTTATCAACCACAACCTCATTGTGGCAATGACAAGGTATGGACACAGAACTATGATCTACATGTAAAAAGAGTGACTATTGCATTTCTTAGTTTCTTCTCACCCAGTACTCGGTGTAAGTACGTAATTAAATTGCTTCATAATTGACATTGGCAAGTGACCAAACCAACATCTGCTTTACTTACTAGTGGTGTACATTTATACAAAAAGTGTGTTTTATTTTTAATCTTTTGTATGAGAAAACACAATTGGCTGACAAATCAAATTTGTTTTACTGCTGTCATTGATATACCGTACAACAATAGCAATTAATAACAACAATACATTGATTTAGTCATTCTCGGCTGAAATAATTATATTAACAGCAAATTTTCTTGTTCTAACAGCCAATATTAAGTTAATTAAAACTTAAGTCGACATCTCAACTTCTTGCTGAAGTCGAAATGTCAGGTTAAGTTTCAATTAACATAATATTGGCTGTTAGAATGAGAAAATTTGCTATTAAAACAACAATATAATAGCTCTTTTTAATTCGATGTTGCTTGCTAATATATTTTTAAGTGATGGTGGCATTGAAATTCTTTACCAGATGAAATTGTCACAAACACGTCCATCTTTTCAGAGAAAACATGGTTATTAGTGTTGTTAAACTTTTTTGTTTCTTGTTATTTTCTTCTAGGGGACTACACTGGTTAGGATCAGTGAGGATTAGAGAAAGACTGAGTTACATTGTCCAGGAGCTGAAGAAATATGATATCGTTGGACTCCAGGAGGTGTGTACCCTATGGGTGGGGTGTGTGGGTGGGGAGGGGGAGGAGGAAGATGGGGGAGGTATGGGCTCACATTCAAGCATATGGCGTCTCAAAATCTTAGATAGACCATAGCTAAACAGATTTTATCTCATAATATTTGTTTTGGCAGTTAAAAAAAAAAGAAGGCAACTATACATTGTAACTAAGATGTTTAACAGCTTGTGTGTGTGTGTGTGTGTATGTGTGTGTATGTGTGTGTGTGTGTGTGTGTGTGTGTGTGTGTGTGCAAGAGAGAGGATTACATATGTTGATTGACATAAGCAGTTTCAGTCTGCCAGTATTAGTAAGGCGCTAGCTTTGAGGGAAGTACCATTTAAGGGTCCTGATGAAGGCCCCTAACTATTGCTCCGCACCATAGCAAGGCACTACTTACAGTGCCTATGATGAATTTTGAACTTTAAACACAGCTACGTGTACCTTACCTATTGGAGAGACACCATAGCACTGTATTCTCATGAACACTAGAGTAGTGTCCCTCTCTGGAGGATCTAAGGAATTCAGGCTCCCTCTGTCACTATACAGTAACTACACCAGCTCTAAATGAAGTCTTCCATTATAGAGCAAGATTTATTAAAGTATCACCTTATTCAAGTGTTACATTCAGTTGGGATGCCAAGGAATGATGTACAACATCAATTGTGTTTAATTGTTTGTTTGTTTGTTTGTGTCATCCAGGTATGGAAGACAGACGATTACAACTACTTAGTGGATCAACTGCAACACGACCTTCCACATCACACCTATCTCTCCAGGTACTGAGCAAACAACTTCGTAATAAGTACTGTTAGTCATAGAGTAACAAGGCTAATTTCATAAAATATTCACACACACAATACGCACACATGTACACACACACACACACATACACACACAATACGCACACACACGTACACACACACACATACATATAGCTCTTTCCTTTAAATACATGTATGTATGTTGAAACTTTGTGTCTGTAGTTTTGACACACAGGTAGGGACTTCAAGACATTTTTTCTTGCTTCAGAATTTTTTGGGGCAAACCTTATTCTAATTTTTAAGTTACTTGCTTTTTATAAACTGGTTTTACTGGTCAAGCGATGGCATCACTCAACACATGGAAACCATTCACCATATGACTGTTTCTGCATGAACACTTCCATTTTATCCAGGCTCTGAAGAAAACGACAGGTGGACCTACCCAGGACAGCGTGAAACACTATTTCATATCACTAGCCTCATAAGTGATACCTAACACGGTCGTATATGGACTACAAGCACAAAAACTCTAGTTTTTTTAAATTAGAATTACTTTCAACGTTTCAGAATTCCTGTCTTGATCATTCAGTATGGTGCTCTATTGAACTCCCAAGAATCTAGCATATATTTTAAATATTGAGGAAGAAAATTGTTTTATACTTATGATAAAAAAACAAACGCAGCTAAGCCTTATGAGAGTGTTATCACACTCAATAGTTCACTCTCTAGTATTTTAATTAGCTATGACCAGGGCTCTTCAAGGCTTACACTTGGACTACAGTCTTCACCGTTGCTATCCAGCATATACATCACAAATATTTCTTTAGGTTTAAACCCTTGCTACAGTTAGAGCTAGATATCGTAAATTGGCAACAGGAACTCTCGGCCTCAAGCAGCTACCATATCACAGATACTGTATGGCTTTGAAAATATTAGTAGCAACAATCGTTCAATATACTTGATTTCTAAATGCCACAGAGCACAATTGTACTTGAATAAATTCTCATAACAAACCAATCAGATTACTCACATGCAAATAGTTATTCTAAATTAAATACGCTCTTCCCCCTCATCAACTTCCAAGTTATTTTTAGTGATAATTGGTTTTTGAAGTCAGCAATTTACTATGCAGTTTGTGAGTGTAGGTCAAGCTACACTGCTCAGTGCTATAGTGTAGCACTATATATAATCATTGTATATCATCTGTCTGTATATAAAAGGCTTATGCATTCTCTATAAAAATTTCAACAGGTTGCATGAATTAGAAACTAGATAAAGATTGTCATCTGGACTGTATTCGATTACCTGTTTCAGGTTGTAGTAAACCTTATTTAGTAGTAAATCTGCAAGCTATGCACTTAGAGAATCACTGTGGTTTGAAGTTCTTTTGAGAAGGATTGTCTAGTCATAATCAACATCACACACTTCCTCATCTATTGTTAACGTCAATAATCTTTTTTAATTTTTTATTAATTCAAATGGCTTGTAACTGACTAGTATTTGTTAAGCCAACTCAATTTCCAGTAGCTTTAATTTCCTTTGTACCACTCACTCAAAGACTGCAAGTTTGCAGTCAAAGAGTCTCCTTGTGTGTTCCCATCTCTCTGAACTTTGTATCTCCTTTTTAGATTCTCATTCCTCTTCCAATTCTTCTCTTCATGTACAGTCACATTCTAGTTCCACCTTCCTGTACTGTATGCTCTCCTGTCTTTATGCATTTCTAATCAATTCTATTTTCTAATCCCTATTATTTATTTCTGTAGTTTTGTTCCTGTACATTCCCCTCCTGTACATTCCCCTCCTGTCTGTGTTTCTGATCCCAATCCTCTATAAAATTCCTATTACCACTTCACACTATATATTGGCTGTTAAAACTGAGGGGAAAAATCTGTTATAATAACTTTCTTATTCTGATTCCTTTTCTTGTTTCCATTCCCATTCCTGTTTGTTTGTCGTCCAGTGGCGTCATAGGCAGTGGTCTGTGTGTCTTCTCCCGGTTTCCTCTTCAAGAGTCTCACTCGCACGTGTTCACAGTTTGTGGAAGTGTTCGCCACTTCCTGGATGGAGAGTTGTTCTCTGGGAAAGGAGTTCTCATGTGTCGTGTGGCCACACCCACTGGACTAATCACTATATATAATACCCATGTATGTATGTGTGTTTGTATTATGTATGTATATTTGTGAGTCAAGCGTAAAACTTATTTCTGTTCTCGTATCTAAATAGAGCGGAGATTTTGCTATCACTTGAATATTTTACTCCGATTAATTTTGCATCTCTACTAATAGCCCTTAATCGTAACACTTTTTTTATTTATTTTTATTATTTCCAGTAGATTTGCTGTAAAAGGTTTTTAGTTAGAGCTTGTGCATTAGTGCGTTCACACCTCATTCAGTTTATTTAACATGAAAATTGATTTTGAAGAGTACAACACATGATGTAACATTGTGTGTGTGTGTGTGTGTGTGTGTGTGTGTAGCTGGATCCACGCAACAGAGACAGCCAATGTCTAGAGATCTACAGCTTTGTCCAGCAGAGTCGAGGGGATTCCCCTGCCATCATCCTAGGAGATTTCAACACCAAGCCTTCCAATACAGCCTACCACTTCCTGTTAGCTTCTCTTGACATCCAGGATGTGTTTGCTGACGACTCTCAAGACACGTGTGACCTTCGCAGCAACATATTCACCCTCAAGCACATGACACCCAAGAGGATTGATTACATCTTCTTCTCCAGCCCTGCATCATCATCGTCACCACGGTTACACGTACAGGTAAGACTGACACAAGGAATTCTTTGTTTGCTATTGGCTAGCAAGTATATCGATGCACATGACATTAATAAATACGTGCCTGCATACATACATACATGTACATATACATACTGTATTTAATTAATAGTGCTTCAGCACAAATGGCAAGCGAGCTGGCCTAGCTGAAGCAAGCTGGAATTTAAAATTTTATTTGAATGCTAACAGCTCATAGTATGTTTTTATTAGTTAAATGTTTGCTTTAGTTAGTAATGCATAACACACACGCACGCACACACACACACACTCATACACACACACACATTCATACACACACACACACACACACTCATACACACACACTCATACACACACACTCATACACACACACACTCATACACACACATACACATATACACACACACACACACACACACACACACACACACTGTGTCACTGGATGTACCAGCACAAGACATACATTGTCTATTCTCTTCTCTTCAAACTCTCTTCTTCTGTCTCTGTAACGTTTAGCTGCATAGCATTATTTCAAAGTATTATCTCCTAGATTTTTTTAAATTTCTTGCGCCCGCGCTAAATGTTAACTTTTTGAAGTGTAGCCTCCGGAGATGGACACACACTGACCTCTTTGAACTTTGGCCATGTAGATATACATACAGTATAATTTATTTATTAAAATCTCAATTGAGACTTGTTTGTGAGGGCTCTCACTCACCCAATAAATAAGTATATACAATAATACACTTATGAGATAGATGGTTCGGTAAAGCATCGTCGTTAGATGAAAGGGTAAAGCATCATCACATTCAATAGAAGGTGATTAAGGAAACAAAGGCAATTCGACTAGTATAGGATTAAAATACTTCTCATGCTATAGAACCCTGGCGGGGTACTTGTTAATATTAAATGAAGCACCAAACGTGTGAACCCTCAGCTCTACTATAAAGTAGCAAGCTAGCTATTAAAAGACCCAAAAAGTAATATATTTGGTGTAGTATCAATATGTCTATAGCTGTGTAGCTCATGCTCATTTAGACTATGAAGCAAAATTACCGCGGGGGCAGGGGCAAGAAATTATTTGATCACGTGAGTACGGCGTTACCAACAATCGCTTACTATCGTACAGCTTTTAAAAAAATTCAAAACCAAAAATTCTGGCAGTTAAAGGGACTTAAAATGTCCAGTGCAACAGTTTGATGCTTGTTTCAATCTTCACAAGGCTGCCATCTTCGAGATCCGATTTGTTGTGTGACAGAATGACTGACTAACTGCCTGACAGGCACACTGAGGACTGTAACCCTCTCACGCATGCACGATGACGGTTAATAATTAAATTGTTAAAAAAGGAATCAATTATTGTGACCAAGTCATATTTCATTTTGTTCCTTAGCTAGCTAGCCAGCCGGCCACACTCTGCACATTCAAGTTCTCCATCAATAATATATTATTTTGCATTGTAACATGTAGAGCAAATGTCTGGCAGTGACTGGACTCATCCCTGGCAAAGACTTCCCGTATTCAGACCACGAAGGTGTGGAGACTGTCTTCACATTGGAGCAGAAGGATGAACATCACACTCACCAGCCTCCACCTCAAGACACAGGTAACTACAGCCGTGAAGGAGACATAGGGATAAACACATAACACATAAAACTCTGTATGTATGTGGGGGGGGGGGGGGGGGGGGGGGGCTATGCCTCCCACACACCCCAGATGCTGTCACCAATACATGTTTTTGGCTATTTTGGGTTCATTTGACAATAAGACTATAGTACTACACACCCATATTATAAGTGGGTGGGGCCTCCCAGGAATACCCATGGACAATTGATGGTAAAGCAGGACTACTATGACTGCCGAAGGCCTGAGGATAGTGTAAATCCCATACCAACCGAATGGAGTGGTGCAAATGGCTCTGGGCTATTGAAGACTCACAAAAACTAACTTTGATCGGATGTTTTACTTATTCACCTCCTAAGAAGTGGGTATGAAATTTATTCACCGCGAATTAATTTGTGAGCGTGCCATGGTAGAAATTGTAAATATTCCATTTATTTTTTATTTATTTTATTTAGTGAACCTGTTGCTACAATATACTGACTGCTCCTGTTCCAGTTGTTTGCATTACTTCATTTTTATGTCTTGTAGCACTGGCTATTAAAGTCTTCCAGCAAATGGAGGAAATCCTACGGTCTCGTCGTCCTGTGCGACTCTCTGTCCCAGTGGGCGTGGCATGCTACGTGGTAATGGGCATGCTCACTCTTCTTCTCTCTCTCGTCTTAAGTCTCTGGGTACACCCGATACTTGACGCCTACGGACTGGGGTGGATCTCTCATGCTGGTGCAGCGGGTTTTGGAGGCGTGGTCATGTTCATAGTAATTAGCACCATGTTGAAAGGCCAGACAGCACTCGCTCTGGACTCTAACTTGGCGGTAATTGAGACTTCTCTGAGACACCTGATTAGAACTAACAAGAAGTTTGAAAACTCTATTTGAGATGGTCACTTGACACAGTGGATCTTATATTTATTATTTAAAAAAAAAAAATAATAATGTATGATTCAAGAAAGCATATCTACCTGGTGACCTCTAATACTAATAGCGGCATCAATTAGATGGTTAATTATACAGGTAACACAAGAAGGTGAGAGGTAATCCTAGAAGGTTATTACACCCAAGCAAGATCTGGAGTGATAGTCTAAATAATATATACAACATGTATTGCATCTGTTATTACCAACGTACTGTTGGCTGATAATTAATCAGCTAGACATTATAATGAACTAGCTAAGCTACAACCTTATTATGTAGTACTTCAAGAGATTGACTATGTGCTGTACAATAAACAACCACAACAAAGCAATTGTGGAATGTGTGGACATACCATTATAAAATATACTGTATTGATGTAGGAAAAAATATCTACTCTAAACTTCGTACTCAACACTATAAGTTAAATAGATCCCATTCCATTAACTAGATAGATCAAGTTCCTCTGCCACATCACCACACCCACCTTAATCAACACCTTTACCACATCACCACACCCACCTTAATCAAACACCTTTGCCACATCACCACACCCAACTTAATCAACACCTTTGCCACATCATCACACCCACCTTAATCAACACCTTTACCACATCACCACACCCACCTTAACACTTTGCCACATCAATGTACTAAATCAAAATCATTCTTAAGTATGTCAGGTCACACCCACCAACTCATATCCATTCCCCCTCATGCCACACCCATTATCCCATTCAGACGTATAAAACCGAACAAGACCTAATCCCATACCTATTCCATGTTATAGAGAAAACCCCATGCCTATTCTATGTTCTACAGAGAAAATCCCATTCCTATTCCGTGTTATACCCAGCAAATCCCATTCCTTGTTAAACATGGCAAATCCCAGGTCACACCCAATATATAGATACAATCCTTTTCCTGTCGGGTCACACCCACTAAATTGTTCCCTTTGTCGACCATGTCATGTACTGGATTGCATCCCGGCCCAATCACAGAGTGCACTCAAATACAAAAGTGATTCACCCACAAACAATTTGTACAACTTTAAGTGTAACAACATTCAAGTATATCCCATAAAGCCTATTTAGAATAATTCACTTTATATATAAAAAGACGCATCATTACAAGAAGTATGATAGACAATCAGAATAATCGACAGATATACACACACACACACACACACACACGTATGTACATAGCAATGAGATAAAAATTACATTTATTTAATACAAACTCGTAATAACTGAATTCCAAGATGTACTACTGAATTATGTGACTTGTCCTATGTCTGTGCTGGTGATGGGAGAAGACTTGTCAGAGGCAGGAAGAAGACAGGGTGAGAAATATGGAGGACACGACTTTAATCAACCGTCCACTGGAAGAAAATAATTTACAAATCAACAACAAAAAAATTAGTTAAAAAAGAAAAAAAGAAAAAAAAAGAAGAAAAGACAATGGAGATCATTTTCACAGAGTTTCCTAAACTGTTTGATTACACCACACCCTTAAAACATTGTGCACGATTTGTCTTCCTGGTGTTAGTATGGATCATTAAATGGACTGCTCATCTGACTATGGTGGTTGACGACCCTTACCAACTAAATTTAATAGATTCGACGAGCAACAAAGTACATTGTAAACTACCTTAAGACATAAATACCGTTTCATCTTTACACTTGTAATTTTATTAAGACTAGATTAGGCTCTGCAGGCACATTGCCTACTGCCACAACTATGGGATGGGAAGCTCCGAAAAAATAGTAAGCCACGATTGATAATAGAGGAATTGCATGATGACATCAAGTATATCCGGGCCACACCCACTTATGGTACGTATCACTGACCTACATATACCCATAGAAAATGTATCCACTGGCTCTATGTCTTGCTGCAGAGGGCTCATAGCTTGCAGCAGAGCTACCAAATCACAGAAATGGATCGATTATGAAGTTTCCAACTTGTTCATACCAAAATTTTGGCCAGTTCCTTCTCCTCCCCCCCCTCCCCCCCCCCCCCCCCCCCCCCCCCCCCCCCCCCCCCCCCCCCACACACAACCACACATGTAAGCCACCCCTCAAACTTTACTGACTTTCATAACAGTACAAGCTGTGGTAGAGCAGAGTAGTTTCCAGAAAACCAGCAACTTCCTATGCTAGCCATCCACTGATGATCCAGGTCACTTCCAGGAACAACTACAAAAGCAAGTTCACTATCTCCACCAGTGGCAGCAACTCTTGGCATTGGTTCTGAGAAGAACCAGCAACAACACCACCTGTCAATGAATTCTGAGAACTATCTAGCAAGCAAATTTTGCCTCCCCATTTTCCACAACCCCCCCCCCCCCTCCCCCCTCCACACACATACTAGTCTCACGTAGCCAGACCCTTTACCAACCCTAACCGATACGTGGGGAAGGAAAGGGTCTGGGAACATACAATACAACTACTTGTTCAGCAGCACCCCAAAAAGGGTGCTCAATTATCACATTCCAGCAAGCTTGCGGTATCCCGTGTGACGTCAACCATCACATCTGGGAGGGTGAGAATGTTGTGTGACTTCGTCAAACTGGTGGAGTTGTTTTTCGTAGGCGATTTATAAGTACTCCTGGCAAGCAATAAACGTACCAGCATGAATAGGAGATCTGCTACCGGACGTGGCCGTGACGTCATTGGCTACCACAAGTGTTGGAATGTGATAATTGAGCACCTTTTTTGGGGTGCTGCTCAACAAGTCTTTGTATTGTATGTTCCTAGACCCTTTCCTTCCCCGCATAGCGGTTACGGTTGGTAAAGGATCTGGCTACGCAAGACTACACACACACACAAGGAACTGGCCAAAATTTTGGTATGAGCACTTCGGAAACTTCATAATCTACCCATTTCTGTAAGCTATGAGCCCTCTGCAGCAAGAAATAAAGTCAGTGGTAAGATAAACCAATACATTTTCTATGGCAAAGGTAGGTCAGTGATACCATAAGTGGGCGTGGCCAGATATACGTGACGTGATGTCATCATGCAAGTCCTCTAGTGTAGTATCCCGAACTTTGAAATCTTGTACTTCATGCATGACTGTCTTTCATTACTGTCACCAAATTAGCCGGCTCTTTCTTGTGTCATCAGCGTATTGTGCTGCCCCTATATATTCACGCTGCCCTGGACAGTAATATCAGATTGATGTTTTTAACGAATGAACTGTGAACCTGTGAAGGGTTGCTGGTTGTAACAGCCAGTCATACCCACGCTAAACAAAAAAAAACATCACACTGAGAGCCCATGAAGATTAACTCACTCAAGTTCTATTAAAGGAAACATAATATATCAAGTTCTGATCCCAATTATACGTAACGTAGGTACTCAAGAGCCTCCCTCAATTATACAGACAATTTTGGTCAAAAGATTTAGGGAAGTGTCTGGATTGGGAGAGAGAAAAAAATTACAGTAAAAAAGTGAGACAATAAATTACACAAATTTAAAGGTTTTCTCTTGAAGTATGTCTGGACAGGTTTGATACTATCAATACATCCACATGTGCAGACTTCAGGAATCACGTTGTTTTTATGGATACTACTAAATCACGCATTTAGTGACAACACTTCAGGTTGCAGTTTCAGTATTTTACTAAAAGAACAAATTCTCGCATGCACGCAAAAACTTAACATAAATACATTTAATAACATTTGCTTTTCCACTGGAGAGAGAGCCTATTGCAGTAGACTGGCTGCTATCCTGACTCTGACAGCTGAAAATGCTGGTCAACTGCTCACCAGAGGTTGAAAAAAAAAAGGTATTACATACTATGTGAAGAGAGGATGAAGGCACTAGTACAAGAGTAAGGCTAGTTCTACATGTAGACAAGGTGGAAGTATGAAGCAGCTGGAATGGATCTAAAGTACCCACAAAGTTCATTACTATTCTCCAAAGGAAATTCTTTGCTCAGGCTGCTGAGAAATTAGGAATTGGCAAAATCTACTGATATGACATTTTCAAACCATAGCAAGAAAGAGAACAGAAAATTTTACCCTAAGGGAAATGACAGACAATCTAAAAAAAACAACAACAGCATACATTCATGATGCATTCTCCTCGTTCTCTCTCTCTATCACTCTCTTGTTAACAAGAATATACTAACTGGTGTAACGTATGAAGTTGTTTTAACAGTGAGACATAAACTTCTTAGAAAGTAGCTTCTCTAGCTCCAACACATGAATAAGGATTTAAAAAGTTTCTTCATGTACCCAAGACCATAACACATACTAAACCAGCTTCAACTCTGACCTCACACCTCTCTAGCTTTATTTGCCCTGCATGTGCTTGTAAATGCATCACTACTGGGCCTGAAGATCACGAGCTACATACTAGATCCATATGCCATTACTTCTTTAACTATGAAGAACAGAACAGTATGTATGTACATGTAGCATAGCAATTGCATAACAATATGTAGTGTGTGAATTATTTTTTTTCAATTTCATTTGGTCGGCTAGCTAGCTTGTAATTGCTACCCTATTCAACTCTCAGGTATTGAGGACGATGAGGTTTACTAATTAAGAAGATGTATGTATGTATGTATGTACATATGTATGTATGAATGTATGTATGTATGAATGTACGTACGTATATATGTATATGTATGTATGTGTGTATGTATGTATGTGTGTATGTATGTATGTGTGTGTATGTACGTATGTATGTATGTGTGTGTGTATGTACTGTGTAATCAACTCAATGACCTTGTAAACTTCTCATGAAGTGGAATGCTGGAAAGTTGTTTCATATTGGTAATACCCTCTGGCCATTAAGACAACAATTGGGATACCAAATAAAGAAATCTAACCAATGAGACAGAACCATTCAATGCAATTTATGTAAAATAAATTATTGACGATGTTCAATAGCAAGCCATGCCAATGTCGTTTATTTGGTACACATGCACACAGAATTAGCTTTCTCTTAATCTAGTGACAGAGTGAATTTAGATACAGTATTATAGGGTCACTGTTCCTTTACCTTTAGAGTTGACTCTTTGTTTCCAGTTGCAGCTGCTTTTTTCTCAATCTCCTCTTTGCGCTTTTGCTTGGCCTTGTAGGCATCAGGATTCTGGAGGCCACGGTCCTCTTGCTAATAATAATAAATTATAAGATACACAGACTTACAATATAATTATATCAGTGTTAAAAATGTGCACAATACCGCTCGGAATATATCTCTTATCATTCCATGCTGTCTGGCATGGAATGGAATGATAAAATTATTTTTTCATCTTTCACTTTTCATCCCAACTTCTACAGTACACACTAACCTCTTGTTGTCTCTTCGTTGCCGCCTCTGCTATTCTCCGTCTTCGCTCCTCCTGTAAACAACATACCATCTCGGTAAGATAGAAGTGCCCGAACAATACATTCTGATTCAGCTCACCCTTTCTTCAGCAGTTTCATGCGGAGGAACTTCATCTGGCGCTACCCCAAAGCAACTGTCAAATACATTCCCCATTCCTGCTTAGAAGCAGAAGGCAGTTCAGTTGGACGGCCCCAGAGAGAGAGCTTTCTAGAACCGAACCGGTAAAGTATCGTCAAAACAGCAGGCCATTAATTTTGTTAGTTCTGAAGCCAAATGTGTGTGCTGGCATCAGCAGTTTACGTGGTGAACTGGCATAAGTGACTGTGGTGACTGTGGTGATTGCATGCATCCGAGCGAGTTCCTAAAGGTTAAAGGTCAAAGTTTGTTTTCAAGTAGCATTTACGTCATCATAAACCTTAGGAGGAAGTACAGTTTATACATTTGGTACTTCTACATTATCAGGGTGCACCTTCCTGTGAAGGAGGCTATTTCTGGAATGCTCACCAGTCATGGTGAGTTTACTTGGACATCATACCCCACAGTCCCCTCACTGAAAATCACAATGTGTTGATCACATGTACTCAGAAAAGTGGTGCATTCTACAATTAACAAGTAGCTTCAATTCATAACTTTTATGGTCCTGAATGTACTAGTTCAGATTTTACTTTACGTGCATGCGAGGTTGGGTATATCAGCATTTATTGTGTGTGTGTGTGTAGTGACATATAGGGAGGGAGGGAGGAGCATGGGTACATGTTTGCACAAGAGTATGTACGTTGGCATAATGTGTGTGTACGTTGCCACGGCATACTTTCTCATAACGACTATAAGTCTGGTGTGCAATATCTAGATCCAAGTGCTCAGTACATGTTCAGATGTTTAGATAATTATATCTCATCTATCAAGAGAAAAATTTATAGGTTTCCAGACCTAATGATTCAAATAATGACAAGATAAAAAAAAAAAGGTGCAATTTCATGAAATCCATTTAATATTGCCGCTGCTATAAAAACAATGACACAATTAGAAGTCACAACATAGACACAATAAGTGGGTGATGACTGCAAACTATTGTTATAGTGTCAGAGGTTTTGAAGACACGTGCCCCCGGACACGCTCACTGAATACTATAAGAAACTTGCAAATTTCCTTTTTAGCGAGTTGCCGTACAATTGCAGCTGGCACTAATCCACCAGGATTCACTAAAAAAAAAAAGCAAAAAAAAAAAAAAAAAAAAAGCAATTAAAACAGCAATAATAGCATTGGGGGCCTATCCTTACCATTGGCTGTGTAGATTATGTGACAATTAACATCCTCTCTGGTTAGTTGGCTTTCCTCTCCTGGCGTAACTGGTCTCTTAGCAACAGTCTGACAAACGAACCCTACTTGCAGAGTAGACCGTACTAACTTGCTCGTTATCTGTAGCAAATAGAAAAACAAAACACCAGTGGGATAATAACAATCAAGACACGATACCATAACAATCAAACTTCCTAATCAGCACGAGTGTAGTGTGCACAACTCATAGCACCTGCAAACTCATGCACTTTATGTGCAGTAGTCAGACTTCAATTTACTCCCTCTCTCTCCCTCCCCCCCCCCCCCCCCCCCCCCCCCCCTTTGCCTTCCATAAACCCTATACTTACTTACTCATAGGTATTATTTTTAGGTGGGGGAAGGGTGGGGGGGGGGGGGGTGGGGGGGAGGGCACTAGCACTCCTAGTATTTTGTTCAACTGAATACATGGCCATTGACACACATTCATGCCCATGCCCCCTCTCTGATAACACACCACACACCCTTTCTGATCACACCCCCCTTCTTTCTCTGAAACAAACCCTCCTTCGCTTATAACCCCCCCCTTTCTGTAACCCCCCTTCTCGTGATAACACAACACCCCCCTCCTTCTCTGAGCAAACCTTCTATTTTGCCTTCCTTAGCCAGCAATTTTTCCAAATGAAAAAACCCTACTCACCACCTTCCCCGCCCCCCCTCCCCTCCATCTCCCATCCTCTTTTACATTCCTGTTCAGCTCACTAAATTGCTTCCGGTTAAGTACTAAATGCATTCCTCATTTACCGCGTTTGCGGTCCATGCCAACTTAACTTGGACAGACTATATGAGCCACTCACACACACCACAACTACCATTAGCACTCACCCACCACAACTACCATTAGCACTGCACATTCCACTTCAAGTTGCAGCACAACACTGACACTAGCAGTAATCCAGACAGTATGAACATATCACTACATAGGTTTAGCCCCTCCCACTATAACTACTGCTCATACCAAGAAGGCACGGGCATTGTGAGCTCCGTTCGTGAAGCCATATGAATGTAAAGTTAATACTCGACGCATTTGGGCTGTATGTTAATAGTATAGTTTCGCAGTAAATTTAATTTCGCACGAAAAAAGAAAGAAAAAAGGGTGGAGTAGATAGGGAGTCAAAGGAATTAGAACAAAAATTAAAAAAAATTTTTTTTTGCAATGTTCTTGTATTCATTTAGTCAACCCAAGCTCTCAACCATACATGATATACATAAAATAGCGAAGGAAATACCTAATATAAATTTTTAACACAAAATCTTATCTTATTTCAGATATGTACCCGACACAAATCTGAATACAATAAGAATTAATAGAATTACTACAGACTTGGCACCTCCTGCTCTCAAACAAACTTCCTCTTGTTTGGCTACTTAAATAAGAGGCTTGAGAATGGAGACTGCCATGTTGATTCCATGTGTGGTTTCAAAACACACTTTATACATACGACAAGAAATAGCTGTCTGTAAATCTCAGGCATTCTTGCTGGCAAGAGGTGAGATATTTGTCTGTTGGCATATTCTGTATGTGTTTGTGTGTGGTTGGTTACTGTGAGAGAGAAAGTGTGTGTGTGTGTGTGTGTGTGTGCGTTCGTGTGTTAATTAGTATATACCTTTCAGAATGGAAGTACTAACGAATCCAGGAAATCATAGTGCTTAACAGATCAGGATGAATCGGATTACGATATGGGATTCAAAACCACGAGAATGAAGTAGTCAATCCACTTACTATTAATGCAAGAATTGATTCACTAAATTAATGATATTAATTCTCTAATTAATGTGAACTAACTTGTTATAATTTCACTTGTAATAGAGCACTCAGTATTATTCTACATGACTATCTCTGAATACTACACGTAATATACACTAAGTTATTAAAGCTTGATGTTCCTCCAAAATAGGAAATACTTATAAAAACTCTGTATTCACCAATGGAAAGCAACCATTATAGTTATTACCCTAACCACAAGAGTTGTAATAATCTACTTGCACATCTCATTAGATGCACACTCAACAGGGTTATGTGAAGTGGTCACAAAGCCTATGGCCCAGTTACTGTAATTAGATTATACACAATTTTGTAATTACAGACAAAAAAAGAAAAAAGAAAAAGAAAAAAAGCAACCGCTTCCAAGAATAAGTATTGAAATGCTATACTTGAGGAATCTCTTCCATGATTCATGAAGTCCAGCATTACTATTAAAACACTATCCATGGATTGAGCTTTTAAACCGATCAAGTCCTTCAAATATCTCATCAATATATATATATATATATATCGGCACTCTTGTATATTCTGACTCACAGGCACTTTGTCATGGTCGATGGAGAAGTTAAACACCATCACCGAGTCTCCCACCATGTCGGTCGGCCTGGGGGCGTCCGTCAACACACACATGTGCGAGCAGAACAGCGTCTCCCTCTGCGTGGCAGGCCACACCCTTTTGTGGAGCTGGTGGAACACAACTGTATCTACAGCCAGAGTTTCCACCACGTCTACGGACTCTACCGTTCCGTCCCATTGAAGTCTGGTTTCTTTATCGAAGAAATAATTGGCAACTTCGGAGGCACTCACGCCAGGAATGGTGCAGGACGCACGTAGAGGGTCCACTACCATCTTGTCTATTATCAATTCCCTTCTGTACACCTGCATTTTCATTGTGGGTCTTTACAATTCAATTATAGTTTAGGTTCACTTACAATGGTTTCACTATCCTGATGAGCAACACTCCACATGCTGTGGTTCACTGGCTCAAACATATAACTTGCATATTGGCTGACTTTCTCCTTAATCTATATCACACAAGCAGAATTATCTAATTAGCTATAACGTAACTATATAGCTGTTTTGACTTGGGCTGGGGAAAAATGCATTAATAAGGTTTACTTGTAACATACCAAGGGTGTCAGACGGTGCTCCACGCCGACTGATTGATGGTGAATTTCGCAGGAAGCAGAAGGGGTTATTGATTCTACGCTCATCTTTTAGTTCCAGAAGCAGCTCTACAAAATAAAAACTGGCCACTAACGGCCCCCGGTGCTGAGTGAGCATTATTTATTACACTCCGTTTGCAACCGGACTATTGGCGCACGCGTTAATTGAATGCTATAAGACTAGCCCACACACTATAGGGTCACATACTCCAATAGTGCGGTAAGATCTGGTGACATTGATCTCATTTGTGGGGTCAAAGATGGGGTGATCCTGAATGGCTAATCAAGCTCTAAAGTGAGTAGGTGGGTGTGGCTAAAACGAAGGTATTTTGATTAAACGGCTGAAGACCACCCTTTACCAGTTCGAAGTTTCGAACTGTCCGGTGAAAAGGAACTATTTTCCCACCTGATGCAGCGCGCGGGGTCAATGTAATAAACTTGCAGGAGGGCCTCACTGCAAGTGGTGAGTGCTGTTGTTTAAACATGAAGTTGCAGGTGCATCCATTAGCTCACTCTCCCACTGCCAGTGGAAGCGTAAGCAGCTAGAACTATTGAAACATTGTACAAATACATTATTGTAGTAAGTGAGGATATTTATCCCAAAACAAGTCTTTAATCATGTCCTCGTGAAGTGTTTTGATAACTTTTCGTTTCTTCTTGATCAGTTTGTTCTCTTCTTTAGCTTCTCCAGTTCTACTCGCAGAGCTGCTCTTGCACACGACCTGTTCTTTGCTGTGACCTGCACTCTCCACTGAACTGACCTGGTCTTTCCCGACAATCCCTGGGTCTTCCTCTTCGACCCAAATGAGAATAGATCCTTTTCTGTATATTTGAGGAAGATCATTGTAGTTGATAGAGAATTTACTGAAGAGAAGTTCATTCTTGTCTGCTGACAGTGTGTTCTAAGCAAAGAAAAAAACAACAACAAAAACAAAAATAAAACAATAAAACTACAAAAAACGAACAAAATACAAAATTTGATGTTTTTTAGTTAGTAAACGTGAACTAACTTGACACAGCTCTGCATATTGAGAAATTACTTAGTCATGAATAAAATAAAGTGTTATATTTTGATACAGCAAAGTTTGTAAAAAACAAACAAACAAAAACAAACATGGAATAAGCTGAGCTATGGGAACTTATGTGAACAACAGACTGCGTAGAGGAGGCCATCTTTACTGGTCAACAAATTCATGCACTAGAGTGATGTTTGCTTGCATGTGAAATGAAACACTATCACAGGTGTATAAATTTCAAGCCACATGGTACATGTATATGTGTGGCATACTAGAGGCACATGTGATGTGCCTCAAAGCCAGTCTTTACACAGTATAGAGACTGGCTTTAAGGAAGACCTAGAAGCTTATTTTTCTGTTTCTTGTCAAAGGCCAAAGGCAATGACAGCTAGTAAATATTTAAGTAATTAGTAGAGCAGAGAGAACAATTCTTCTTTAGTGCATTGTTAAAAGGTGACTACAATTCCACCGAAAAAGTCTACATTAGGAACTTCAAACTGATAGCTATGAAATTAATCCATTTGTTTCTCTCACTTGTCTTGACCTATGCATCATGAATACACCACCCAGTACACCACCCAGCATTGTCTCTACTGACATCTCTATACAAACTGAGCTCAGCTTTATTCAAGAATATAAATACACAATTGTTGTTGTCGTTGCTGACAATATTTTACCAACAATTTATGTAGTTCAAAAGTTACTATCTATAAATATCTGGGAGGGGCGGATGACCTGCTGCTAGACCTATATAAATAGAGGCCATGTTTTTCTGCAGAACAATCGTATCATTACAGCCTTCAGTTTGGTTCATAACAGTTATCACTTATCCAGATTTATCAAAACTGCTAGAACCTTAAAAAAACGTGAAGGAAATACTTTTTACACATATTACTTCACTACCACTAGCTACTGTGTAGTACTGTGTAGCTCTATCCTCAGAAGAGAGAGAGAGCATGTGAAGCATTGTCATGACAGAGGGAATCTTCTGCCATCTTGGTATTAAAGTATTCTGATATTATTTTAAAATCTTCATGTAAACCTTGGTGATGCCAAAATTCATAACCCTTCCTCAAATACATGGTAGCATCCTTAGCATCCTTCCTTGTAAAAAAAGAAATATTTTACATATTTGGGCCATGAGAAATTAATTTACCATGAACTTAGATAGGAGAAGCCAGTGACTAAGTGAGAAATTGTTTAAAATTGCTTAAAAATGTATACAATGCTTGGGCTTGACAACCAGTATTATGGCAGGTTTTGAAATTCTTGAAATATACTAAAATGCAAGTCAGACTGTAGACTTTGTATGGCTTTCTTTTGCATTGAACACATCGCTAGCTGTTGCTTATAAGACTTCTGTCATTCAGAAAATAATTGCTTCCGAGAAGTGACAAGACTAAAACAGCCGCGAGTGAGAATTGAGAATTGCCAAAATACATTTTATTAAAAATTGACGCTTTATTTTTTATCTTTAATTTACTCTATAAATTGTAAAGGAAGTTCTCAGGTAAGGTTTGTGACTATCCTACGACAGTTCGTACTTTTTAATTCTTTGGATATGCCAAATGTGTAGAGCAGGATGGACACACTTCAATATGCAAGAACATTCTAGGACAGGAGACCAAGATAATATAGATGCACTATAGCCAGAGAGAGAGCCATTCTGAGATTATATGTTTTGATGACTGTATTGAATTGGATTAATCATTTACTCTTTATATTACTTGCAAAAATACACTTCCATGATCCTTCTTTAACATAAGGTACAGTAACAGCCTAGCTACTCACCACAAAATTGGAGACACACACTATAATACTGTATGTTTCAGCTGTAGCTATCATGCAAATATGTCTTTGATGACCCTTACCAGGTACTATTAGATGGGTAAAGTATTAGTTTGGTCCATACATGTAATTGGAATTGGGAGTGAAGTTAAGCAAGCTTACAAGTGTATTTAGGGAAGGGTAGGTTTTGATGATATGGTGTGTGATTGATAGTCCAACTAACAAGCATCAATTTTCTCCTATATGCATGTACATAATGCTATGATTACACAAGTCAGTGTACAGTATGGGGAGGTATTTCACGAGTATGAGCAAGCATTTTGCATGAGTTTGAAGGTGAGTGAAAATACGAGCATGGGAGTGAAATGTCGATACCATCTGCACGATGAATATATTAAATCTGCTCTGGATATTTACCAAAACAGTGAACACTTAGAAGTACATACAGTAACTCTGCCATACTTGGGTAAATTGGAGCATTCAATACACAGTGTTCAATACGGGAAAAGAGTGAATGCTTGTGTAATGTGGAAATACTCCAAGATAATACACTAGTTAGGGGTTTGTCTACTGTAGTTAGGGGTGTGTCTACTATAGTTAAGGTATGTCTACTGTAGTTGGGGTGTGTCTACAGTAGTTAGGGGTGTGTCTACTGTAGTTAGGGGTGTGTCTACTGTAGTTAGGGTGTGTCTACTATAGTTAGGGTGTGTCTACAGTAGTTAGGGGTCAGTAGACACACCCTAACTACAGTAGACACACCCCTAACTACAGTAGATATACCCTTAAGTATAGTAGACACATCCCAACTACAGTAGACACACCCCTAACTACAGTAGACACACCTTAACTACAATAGACACACCCTAACTACAGTAGACACACCCCAACTACAGTAGACACACCCCTAACTATAGTAGACACACCCCAACTACAGTAGACACACCCCTAACTATAGTAGACACACCCCTAACTATAGTAGACACACCCCAACTACAGTAGACACACCCCTAACTATAGTAGACACACCCCTAACTATAGTAGACACACCCCAACTACAGTAGACACACCCCAATCCCACTACAAACCCTTTAACCTCCAATCATTCAACCCTACTTCAATTGACCATACATTATCTTTGCTTAGAAGCTAACAAAAGACAGCTCACACGAAGGTCTTTCTCTGCCTGTTCCTTTGACGTCCCTTTACCAACCAAAGACCAGAAGCAAGTGTTATACAGGTTGTTGATGTGGCAGTCGACTTGCCGCCAACTCAAATAGTCCCGCAGGTTCTTGGCAGATGGGTAAAGGACCACTCTACCGTCAAATATCGGTGGGTACTTGAGAGGAGTGGATGGGAAATAAGCGTTCCAGTTGAACACGTAGTGAGAAGTAAAGGCAGAAACAATAATGGTCATCAGTTTACTACAAACATAAAAATGGCGTATTAACTCACTTTTGAATAAACAAACAAGATTTTTGAATTTGTTGCATTTGTTATATCTGGGATTCTAGTAACTAGCTACTGTAGCTATGTACAGGGATTCATACAGGACTTTAGCTAGGGGGGGGGGGGGGGGAATTTGGTGAAGTCACGACTATGAAATAGATTGTCAGATGAAAACTTGACAAATTATTATGAATTGCTATTGAAGGATTAGAACTAGAAAGTGTTCATTTATAATTAGTATCGGAATTTTTAAACAAACTAACTGTAAATCTGATACTGACGATCCTTAATATTTTTGTATAAAAAAATCCAGTCAGGTAAACAAATTTAGTAAGGGGATACTGAATGGAAGGGGGGGATTTCAGGGCTCCCATAGTCTGTATGAAATCCTGAATACAGGTCAAGATAGGGCCCACTTGAAGTACTGACACTCAGCAGGGAAGGTCATTAGTGGGAGCAAAAAAAAAAGCAGACGAGAATGCGAAAATCATAACCATCTGTCCACACATAAACAAACAAATATCCCTGATTTTCAATTGTGATACCCCTGATAGTGTCTCGCTCGCTCGCCAATTACTATTATTATTATAATTATTATTTATATCTTTCAAACTAACTTCATCCACTGGTGTTGAATTCAGTAGCAGTTACAAATGGTCAAGTGTTAGCATAGATTAAACCATTTATGCAGAAACAAGCAACTAAATGCTTTAACTTGACCTTATTCAGAAGATAGAAATAGTACAGCCTAAGCCCTATGGTGATATGAATACTGTACCATATTAATAAGCAAGTCAGTCTTTCTGAGTATACTTTGGCACCATCTACAATGAACTCTGTTTAAACTAAATCACCAGCAAAACCTGTTGGGCCTTCATGAAAGTAAACCTTCACTCTTACCAAACTTCACTTTTGGAAGAGTAATGAAATGAACAGCAGCAGTGTGGGCCATAAGCTATTACCACTCACAAAGGTTCCATGATCCTGTTCCATATCACGGAGAGGAGTGGCCATGGGGAATCAAGTGATTCATTGCACAACAGCTACCACTATGACTATGAAAGAAGACTATTTCACAACCTTTCTTATAAATCTGCTCAATTTATCTATTAATTTCACTACATCACTACAGCCCATTTAGCGTCAGCTATGGGGAAATGTTCACCAGTCAGCGAGTCAATTCTTACTAAAATTACTACACTAAGTCTAAATGCCAAAAGTTCTTCTGCTCTACTGGCAGCAAATATGTATTGCTTAGCTGCACATTTGAATTTCGTGGTCAATACAAATCATTGACACAAGATAAATTATAAAATAAATATTATGACTGATTACAACATAAACATTCATGTAACTCAAGAAGTACAGTTAAAGGAAGTGTAGCGACCAATATGAGAAGCAGAACGATAGTCTGTTACTAAACTTCATAATTAATACAAATGGAGAATGGACTGATGCAAGGTATGAATGAATGAATGCTCAAACAAATGAATAAAACAATAGCATATGAACATGTTCAGATGCAAATGAGAGTGACTAAGTTGTGTGATATCAAAGGATCAGAATAAAGATAATCCTTCATACCCTAAGAGTATCACCACAAATATTTTAAACCATCGACTGACCACCGAAAACAAATAAACTGCTTGCTCATAAGCCAGAGAGGGGATAACCCAGGACTTTCCCCCAGTGTCAAAGTATTAAAATAACTCTGAGGCTTCCCTTACTATAATCTGTAGAGTTTTTCTGATTCTTGTAGATAATTTTTTCCAACCTCAAACCACTTCACCCACTCACTGGTGTTGGACACTAGCATGGTGCAATTGGCGGGTAGAAGCCATTCACGTGCACACCACGTGACTTCTAGGGCTTCCTTACCAGACGAGGACAAAAATTTCCTGAACCCACATGGCCAGTCAGCAAACTATTCAGAAGCCTCTTAAATGCGTTCTCTACTTTTTTTCTTGGCTCTAGTTGCAACATCAATGATGCTCACAGTGATGTTCAGGACTATGAAATATAGGGACAGCCCAACAAAAGGCAGATCTCAGGTAAATTTGTTAGCATATCTTTAAAACAGACAAATCTCAAATCAGCATTCATTGTATGGAACTATAGATGATTGAAAAACAAGAAACCGGCCAATCTTTAGGAGGTTCGGTTGAACTGAACGAATTAGTCATTCATTAGTACCTCCAGCTCCCATCATCAGTCGGTCATTTCATAAAGACTCAACTCCATGATCACCAACATGAGAATTCATGAACTTCATCAAATCATAAATAATGTGAAAATAAACATTCTGTGTTGATTATCAAGGAACTGGCTTTGTTTTACAGTGGAATAGTAGCTACTTACATATTGAGCAAACTGCCAACCAGCTATGTAGGAATTGCTATTAAATAATGAAATATATTGCATACTCTCACCATGCTTATGACTTAACACTATCATGATTTTTAGCTGCAGCAAGGAGTATATATAATACACTCACATACACACGCATTCATATGCATATATACGCACATATACAATTACATATTATAGAAAAATGGACTACATCTGACAGTTGCCTTCAACTAAACTCAAGCTAGCCTTGCTTGTGTAACTGAGTCTTCACACACTCAGACGTCACCAACAGAGCCACAATCCTACGAGGCTGTAGTATGTGCTAATTGGCGAGCGAGCGAGACACTATCAGCGGTAACTCAATTGAAAATTGGGGATATTTGTTTATATATAATTATGTGGAAATGTACGTATATCATTTTGTACCTTGACCCTTGCATATTTTGGCGTTAGCTCGGTGTTCGACCCTGTCCCAAACTACACTAAACAGAATCCTCCCATTTTGCGATCATTACCCGTATCATCCAAGAAATTGAATTGTTTACTGCTCTGAGTTCTTCTGCAGTGCTATTAAAACTCAAAACATATATATAAACAAATATCCCCGATTTTCAATTGAGTTACCCCTGATTGTGTCTCACTCATTTCGCTCGCTCGCCAATAATTAAATAAATAAATAATAACATCAACAATAATAATAACAACAACAATAATAAAATCGAAGACAAAACCAGTAAATAAATAATAAATAAATAAATAAATAAATAATGAGGATTAAGTGGTGATTGTTCCCACTGAGAGAGCTGGAAAAGATAGTCTCTAGCCCCTTGTTGTATATATATAGAATCCATTTTTGTCACCATGAAATAAAAGCATCTTCAGGTAAAATACATCATATAACACTATTGTAGTTTTATGCAACCTAACGAGGCAGGCTCACTTGAGGCAGGCTCACTTGAGGCAGGCTCACTTGAGGCAGGCTCACTTGAGGCAGGCTCACTTGAGGCAGGCTCACTTGAGACAGGCTCACTTGAGGCAGGCTCACTTGAGGCAGGCTCACTTGAGGCAGGCTCACTTGAGGCAGGCTCACTTGAGGCAGGCTCACTTGGGGCAGGCTCACTTGAGGCAGGCTCACTTGAGGCAGGCTCACTTGAGGCAGGCTCACTTGAGGCAGGCTCACTTGAGGCAGGCTCTTGAGGCAGGCTCACTTGAGGCAGGCTCACTTGAGGCAGGCTCACTTGAGGCAGGCTCACTTGAGGCAGGCTCACTTGAGGCAGGCTCACTTGAGGCAGGCTCACTTGAGGCAGGCTCACTTGAGGTAGGCTCGCTGCCATTTGTGCTGAAGCACACCACTAGTAGTCTTAAGATCCAGCAGCACCAAGTCTTCCTCTACTGCTATAGTTATCAACTGCCAGAGCTGACTGGACATCACTCAACCATACATCCAACAAAACTCATCTTTCAGCAGAAGGAACAGCTGTGCATAGCTACAGTAGCCAGCTAGCTAGCTTGAACACCTGCTCTAACTCATCTTTCAGCAGAAGGAACAGCTGTGCATAGCTACAGTAGCCAGCTAGCTAGCTTGAACACCCAGCTGGCTCTCAGAACTTGAAGTAGACACTTTCATAGCAGAGAACTTAATAACCCTCAGTGCTCATGCATGAGAGGATTATACTACTCAGTTTGTCTGTCAGTGAGTCATTGTGTCACACAACAAATAGTAGATCTCAAAGACAGTAGCCTCCCAAAGATTTGGCATTTCTTATGAAGACTGTGTTTATGTCTATCGTTTCATTAATATATTGACTTGCATGAGCTACACATTGACATTGACAATACACCAAATAAACTATGTATACTGTACTTTGGGTCTTTTTAATTGGCAGCTAGCTACTCTTTAGTAACGCTGAGGGTTTGTAACTTTTGTGCTTCATTGTTTAAGTGAAGATTTAGATGTAAAAGTACTCTTACAGAGATATTAGCAGTAGCAATGCCAGACTGTACCTACCACAACGGGAAGAAGAGTCATGCATACAACCTTACACTCCTACCCATTTGAATGTGGGGAAAAACGTAAGTTATGAACACACTAGCTTAAGAGGTGTTGAAAGGTTCCATGATCAGGTACCCTCAATACAACTTGTACTTTAAATTAAAGTTCTTCTACTGAATAAAATGAACACATTGAGTGCCCAGTTCAAATCGGTAATAAGTACATTACAATAATTATGTAGTTCATTGACGCCACTTTATAATCATTCATGGAGCAACAGCACGCATGAACACATGAAGTGAACAGATAAAACAATGTCATTCAGCAACTACATTTACATACTACTACAAAAAATGCATGTAGAATAGATTGATGTGGAAATATGAAGACATGAAAAATTGAATGAATGAGTAAATGAATGATCGAATGAATGAAACATAGCATATGCTATGCAGATGTGAGTGAAAGTGCACCAAATTATATGGTATGGAGTCGGATCAGAACAAAAATTAATTCTTCTTTGCATACACTAAGATTCTCACCAAAAAACTATAACAATTTATATTTGACCATCAAAGCCTACAAGCTTGTTCCCCAGCCAGAGAGGGGATAACCCAGGACTTTCCCCCAGTGTCAAAGTCTTAAAATAACTCTGAGGCTTCCCTTACTATAATTTGTAGAGTTTTTCTGATTCTTGTAGATAATTTTTTCCAACCTCGAACCACTTCACCCACTCACTGGTGTTGGACACTAGCATGGTGCAATTGGCGGGTAGAAGCCATTCACGTGCACACCACGTGACTTCTAGGACTTCCTTACCAGACGAGGACAAAATTTTTCCTGAACCCACATGGTCAGTCAGCAAACCATTCAGAAGCCTCTTAAATGCGCTCTCTGGTTGTTCTTGTTCTAATTGCAACACCACTGATGCTCACAGTGATGCTCAGGACTATGAAATATAGGGACAGCCCAACAAAAGGCAGATCTCAGGTAAATTTGTTAGCATATCTTTAAAACAGACAAATCTCAAATCAGCATTCATTGTATGGAACTATAGATGATTGAAAAACAAGAAACCGGCCAATCTTTAGGAGGTTCTGTTGAATTGAACGAATTAGTCATTCATTAGTACCTCCAGCTCCCATCATCAGTCGGTCATTTCATAAAGACTCAACTCCATGATCACCAACATGAGAATTCATGAACTTCATCAAATCATAAATAATGTGAAAATAAACATTCTGTGTTGATTATCAAGGAACTGGCTTTGTATTACAGTGGAATAGTAGCTACTTCCATATTGAGCAAACTGCCAACCAGCTATGTAGGAATTGCTATTAAATAATGAAATATATTGCATACTCTCACCATGCTTATGACTTAACACTATCATGATTTTTAGCTGCAGCAAGGCGTATATATAAAACACTCACATACACATGCATTCGTATGCATATATATACGCACATTAGTGTTGGGCGGTTAACCGGTTTGACGATTAAATCGCGATTTTTTAAACCGTCGATTACTAGTGGTGTGCTTGAGCACAAATGGCGAGCGAGCCTTAAACTAAACTATTGTTAAATGATTGATTTTAACAACTAACACTCAAGCTACTAAAATAAAGTCGAGTTTTTAAATTACGTATGTGGTAAAGGGGTTTCAATGCCATAGTAACCACTCCCCGCAACTGTTTGAATTGAAAAAGAAGCAACAAAATCAAGTCACGTTATTTAAAATTTTATTTGTGATATTCTTAATAGTAGTTGTAACGCACAATACTTTCACACAACTGAACATACCTACGCAAGACTTACCTTCGTGATTCGTCTAGAGGACAATGCATTTTCAAGTAAACACTGTTGAGTAGGGCTTATAACTGTGACAAATAGCGTATTAACTTACCACCGCCACTAACTCGAATAGAAATGGAGCTCCCATAAGTTTTTGAGTTTTAACTGCACCCGCAAAACAATTCAAAGCCGTAAACAATAGAGGTATTGCGTCTGACGTCACGTACTTCCGGATGGGTAAAGGTCGTCACGCTGGAGGGCAAGGTAGACTAACTGACGGTTTAAGTATGGTGCTTACTTGCTGCGTGGTGGGTTGTCACAATCGTGGTGTTCGAGATAAGGTTTCTTTTTTCAGAATACCAAGTGCCCCTGGACCTAATGATGGTGCCCAAGCTGCTTCTTTAATTTCTGAACGTCGTCAAAGATGGATAGCAAAAATTAATAGAAAGGGTTGGCTTCCCTCTAAGTATTCCAGAGTGTGTAGTGCACATTTCATTTCAGGTATTTCAATTTTGGTACCAAGGGGATAGATTTTATTTATTTATTAATATTTAAAGGTAAACCTGCTAGTTTGTATGACAGGGACAATCCAGACTGGGTCCCTAATCTCTCCTTGGGGTATGCATCCTCGGTTTCTTCATCTGAGGCTGCTGCACTGCGTTATCATCGGCTGCATGCTAGACTTGCACGAGGTAAATCTCCACAGTGTAGTGTAGATCAATCTAGTGCTACGATAGATCAATATGGCCAGTCTTCTTCCAGTTCACTTATTGATAAACAGAAAGAATTGGACAAGTCAATTCAAACTGAGTCCATTGCAGCTGTAGATTGTGCGTGCCAAACAAATATTCCCAATGTTTGTAACAGTAGCAGCACTATGCTCAAGGAAATTCATCATTTACAGCAATGCATTAGTGTTGCTAAGGATGACTATGGCAAGAAGGTTCTTACAGAAGAAGCACTGAAGAACAATAAGAACTTGCTAAAGTTTTATACAGGTAAACAACTTAATTTTATATGTAAAGTGTCGGTATTATCATTTTAATGTTCTTGCAGGCTTGCATGATTGGTTTGTTTTTGAAGCGCTTTTTGAGTTGGTTAGACCAAGACTGTCTGAAGGAGTGAAACTTTCAAAGTTTCAAATGGTTTTAATGTTGTTGATGAAATTGAGGCACAATTTTCCTGATGGAGATATTGGTTACCGTTTTGGAGTGCATCCTTCAACAGTATCGAGAAATTTTCACAAGGTTTTGGATGTCATGGTGATTTGCACATCTAAATTAATTGTATGGCCAAACAGAGGAATTCTGCTTATGACCATGCCAGTATCTTTTCGAAAATTTTTCAGAAGGTGTGCAGTGATTATTGATTGTTCAGAAGTGTTCATGGAGAGGCCATCTGGTCTTTTAGCTCGGGCACAGGTGTGGAGTAATTACAAACACCATTCTACTATTAAATTTCTTATAGGAATCACTCCACAGGGTACTATATCATTTGTCTCTAAGTGCTATGGTGGGAGGATATCAGACAAAGAAATTGTTGAACAATCTGGCCTAATTGACTTTCTTGAGCCAGGTAAGTTAACACTAAAATTTAACACATTAATTATGTAGCTATAAAATTGATAAACAATATTATTTATATTAATAGGTGATGTCATTTTGGCTGATCGAGGGTTTACTTGTGGAGACTATGCCAGCATGGCTTTAGCTGAAGTCAAGACTCCACCCTTCACAAGAGGAAAAAAACAACTAGAAAGAAAAGAGGTTGACTGGAGCAGAGAATTGTCGCTGGTGCGTATTCATGTGGAACGCGTTATAGGTGTTCTGAAACAAAAGTTTACCATTTTACAAAGCACACTACCAATTGCATTTATTTCAAACAATAGTGACAGTAATTTATCAACAATAGACAAAATTGTTAGAGTATGTTGTGCGTTAGTTAATTTATGTCCACCCATTGTTCCTGAATAAATGTTATTTCATTTTCTATCTCGTCTCTGTTTTTTCTTTGAAAACTGTGGTAATTTTACACATGAAGGGCAATACCACTTTCCTTTAGGGGGGCTTCTGATTCTCAAACAGTCACAATGAAACCACTCAATAGTGCATTCTTCATTCTCGCAGTTGATCATTGTTCCAAAACTAGGTTGGTTACAAAAACACCACAACTTCTCATAGTCTTCCTGATCTTCAACTACGGCACTGGTACAACTTGATGAAGGTTCTGAAACCACTCCTTCACTGTCTGCCACAGGCTTTCTGGTATACCATTTTCCTACCAGTTCAGGCAACACCCCATAAACAAAAACATGTTCTATGCTTTCCATAATACCTCTGATAAACTGTTCATCTGGAGTAATTCTTTCAATGAAAACGTCTTTACAAGTCCACACAACAAAGTCACAATACTGTAGATTACAAACATGTAGTTGAACCTGTACTTGATAAAAATACGCATGATCTCGATTTAGTGTCAACTTTTCATCCACCATTTTTAAGCATGAAGTGCTGCCGTCACTTTCTGTTATCCCAGAGTCTTTAATACAATATGGACACTTCACTTCTAATACACCTTTGCCGCAACATGAACAATTTATAAGACCATCAGGTGTAGCTCCAATATATGGCTTTTTGGTGTCTACAAAAAATCCGGACGATGAAACTTCATGATCTATATGTTCTTTTGAGGCAATTTCTGAGTAAGCCTTAATGGCTGATTCCTCATGAGTACAACCCCACCTAATGAATACAATATTGTATATGACTTTTAATCTTTACAATTAGTGGAGTACAATATGTATTTTGTCATACAAATTGCAATAATAAAGTCCAATAATTGTATTTGTTCAGTGTCTAAACAATGGATTATCATGTTAATATGCATACCTTGTTGCCTTAGTAGAAAATTTGAAGGCCTCAGGGTAACAAATTCTTTTAATTAGACTTTGTGAGGGCATAGCTGGGTTCGTTTTGACAACGCTCCTTACATTAGAAGCTGTGACTCTTCCAGCACGATGAACAAACCATGATTTTGCTGAAGATTGCTTTCTTGTCTCCCTCTCTAACTCATCAGCTTGTTCAACAGTGATCTAATCAAGAAATCATTGAATCACAAATACTTAATCTCTAATTTATAAGATAATCTTACCTTAATAGACTGAAACACTGACTCACAAGAATCAAGCAACTTCAGATAATCCATTCTTAAAGCATCAGGATTATATAAATCTGTCAAAGGTTTAGGAAGTTTATCAGTACTCAATCTAGGTATGAAATCTTCAGCAAATGGTTCAACAACCCTCAGTAAAGCAGGCTTTATTTGTGCCTTGTCAATCTTCCTAAAAAAATTGTTCATTTCCAGATCAGATGGCTGAGAAATCTTGGGCTGCTTTGCTGCTGGCACTGAGGAGTCTGATGAAGTTGAAGCTTTATCAGATCGTGAAAAAATTATATCTGAAATACATGCTGGAGAAACCTGAAACATTATGAATCTATAATCAACACAGTATATGTATTATTAAAAATTACGTTGTTAGCTGGAGGAAGCCAGATGCATTTTTGTGAGGTACAAGATTCCAATCCTTGTTTCTTCCGTGCTTCAGCAGCTTTTACAACACAGGTTAAAAGGGACGCAATATGAGAGCAGGCTTCTCCAAGTCTAAATTATATATATATATATATATATATATATATATATATTTCAGTTTAAAATACATGAAAAATAATTTACCCTGCCATGCAGGTACAGTGAGCCCCTAAAATGCTCCCGTCACTTTCAAAGACCACCCAAGGAAGAAGGGGTGTAGCGGAGACTCGTTGAGAGTGCTTAACCTGATATCAAAACTATAATTAATGTTTTTTTTATCATTCAAGCCATATTATACATACCTTTGCCATAACAATAAATTTCTTCACTCTGTCACTATCATCCTTCATATGATGAAGTTTCAAGTCATGCACCCATCCTGCCCTCATAAATCCTTCAGAGTCAAGCATGCCTTTCCAGGCCTATAATTACTCTCTATGCTAGTTGTAAAGTCAACAAAAAATAAATGTATTAACCTTGATGGCTTCTTTAGTATATGGACTTGGTGTAGAAACCATATAAAGCATCAGGTCACTCCATACCAGCTGTGGTATGGCTTCTGGCTCCCTTGTCCACTCCTTTTCCTCTATACAATAAGGATCTGTATTTATTCCAGCTACATTTAACTTTTCAGCATATCTTTGTCTTCCTTCAACACTTAAAGAGCACAAATACTCAGACTTCTTCACCAGAGCCATTGCCACGCGGTCATACCTTGCCCTCCAGCGGTGGTCGTCAGGAACCGTTGCTATGTGCGCCCACGCGTTGATTACTTCCGCGCAATACCTCTATTCAATTTCTAAGGCGATACGGGTAATGGTCGCTAAACCGGAGGATTCTGTTTAGTGAAGATTGGGACGGGGTCGAACGCGGAGCGAACACAAAAATACGGAGGGTCAAAGTACAAAATGACATACATACGTCCAAACATATATATAAAAAATAAACTAGTGATGTGCTTGAGCACAAATGGCGAGCGAGCTAAAGACTATACTATATGAATGATTTTGACTTCTACACTGAAGCTACTGAAAATAAGGTCCAGTTTTTAAATTTAGCATAAAGGGTAAAGGGGGATTCAGTGCATAGGTAACAACTCTCTGAAATGCTTGAATTGAAGGAAAAAAACAACAACAAACTCCTAACACGTTATTTAAAAGTTTTCTTTGTGATATTCTTTAGCTAAGTAGTGGTTGTAACACACAATGCTTTGACACAACTGGACATGCACCTACACAGACTTACCTTCGCAGTAGTCTAGTATACAATGTATTTTCAAGTAAATACTGTTGCGCACGGCTTATAACCATGACAAAGAGCGCATTGACTTACCACCGCCACTAACTCTAATAGAAAAATTGCACCCGCAAAAGAATTCAAACGGTAAACAATTCAATTTCTAGGGTGATACGGGTACTGATCGATAAACCAGAGGATTCTGTTTAGTGCAATTTGGAACGGGGTCGACCACATAACTAACACAAAAACGCGATGACATACGTACGTCCATATATATAAATAAATAAATAAATAAACAAACATCCCCGATTTTCGATTGTGTTACCCCTGTAAGTGTCTCGCTCGCTACGCTCGCTCGCCAATAAACAAACATCCCCGATTTTCGATTGTGTTACCCCTGTAAGTGTCTCGCTCGCTACGCTCGCTCGCCAATTAATCGTTCTATTTTAAGCTAAATACGATTACCGCACGCGTGCGCCCCGCGCGTCCTCTCATTTTTGTGTACCTTGGAACCAGTCTTTCACCGCGAAGAAAATGTCTGCCATCAGTCTTTCACCGCGAAGAAAATGTCTGCCATACTAAGAGTTTCTGGTGCGTGCGTGGTAAAAAAGAAGAATACTAAAAGCAGTGTCTGGAAGGAATTCGGGATAAGAGCTACTGAAGATGGGAAAGTTATAGCAAGTGAACAAAATAGTCCGCTCTGTCTAACCTGTGGAAAAAGCGTACAAGCTAAGGGGAGCAACACAACGAATCTCTGGCAACACTTGAGAGAGCACCACCCTTCAGCATACGCCGAAATATCGTCTGAAAAGGCCAGTAAAAAGGATGGTGAGTGTAGCATGCAGTTAACTCTGGATAAATCTAATTCAAAAGCGAATATGTACCCCTCTACTAGCAATCAAGCTAAGGAACTTAATAAAGCTGTTGCTTATTTTATAGCCAAGGATACCTTCCCTATTGCTACAGTTAACAAGCCTGGGTTTAAACATTTAGTTTCAAAATTGAATCCAAGGTATGAAATACCAAGTAGGAAGCATTTTACTGATTTTGAAATACCAGCCTTGTATTCTTTGATTAAAGATAGCAAAGTGAAACCTGTCCTAGCACAAGCTGAATGTTATTCTGCCACAACAGACTTATGGACGAGTGGCTCTTGTGATCCTTACATAACATTTACTATTCATACAATCAGTGAAGATTGGAGTTTGGCTTCTTTCTGCTTAGAAACTGTTCCATTATATGAGGATCACACAGGACAAAATATAGCAGATGCAGTTCTGGACATTTTAGGAAACTGGAGTCTTAATAAAGAGAAGTTAGTAGCAGTGACCACTGACAATGGTTCTAATGTTGTTGTGGCATTTCGTAATATTGCTGTTTTGAGAGTGAGCTGTTTCGGCCATAATTTAGATTTGGTTATCAAAAAAATCCTTCGTTTACCACAGGTTCGGCAAGCATTAGCTCGTTGCCACTCTTTGGTTGAACTGTTTCATCGCAGTTGGAAAAAAGCTAGAGACTTGCGACAGAAACAAGAAGAATTGGGTCTTCCACAGCATAAACTCATGGGTGATGTCCCTACCCGATGGGGATCTACTTACAACATGATATCACGCATTCTTGAGCAGCAACAGGCAATAAGCGCAATAATGGCTGGAGAGAGAAAATATTGGAACAAGATGCCCACTGACATTGAGTTTACCACACTAGAAACTCTCTCCGATGTTCTTAAACCTTTGTCTGTTTTGACTGATGCTCTTGCTGGAGAAAAGCAGGTAACTGCTTCAGCTCTTATTCCAATCCTGAAACATGTCACTGATTGTTTGACCCCTGCTAGTGGTGAGAGTAGATTAATGAAGGAACTAAAGGACACAATTAGGTTAGATTTACAGAGTAGGTATGATAATAAAAGTTGTGTCTTTGAAACTCTTTCTGTAGCCTCTTTTCTGGATCCACGATTCAAACATCGACACCTGCAACTTAAAGAAGAAATAATTACAAGAATAACAAGCGAATGTATTGGATCATTTGTCTCTTCAGAAACGATCCAGGAAGAATCCCCACCACCTGCAAAAAAATTAAAGGGTTTAGCAGCAGTTCTCAGTCATATTGACACTCAGTCTACTCCAGGTACCAGCACTGTGCTGTCACCGAGTGAGAAAATAAACCTAGAGATTTCTTCCTACATGGACATTCCTACATTGGAAATGGATGCTGACCCTTTAGTCTGGTGGAAATTGGAGTGTTTACATTTCCCAAACTTGGCTGTGCTCGCCAGGAAGTATTTATCAATTTGTGGCACTAGTGTTCCTTCAGAACGAATGTTCAGCTTATCTGGCCACATCTGCAGCAACAGCCGCAATCGCTTATTGCCAGAAAATGTAAATAAATTGGTTTTTCTGGCCCGGAACATGTAACTCTTTGCTGATTTAAAGTCATTGCACAGTTTATTTGTTTGTTTGTTCGGTTAACACTGGACACTTCACAACTTTCATCATTATTGTCTAAGTTTTGTTTGTTAAAAAAAATCTCAAATTTTTTAAATAATCGCTATAATCGCAATATTAAGGGTTGGCAATAATCGTCCTTAACTATGCTAAAATCGCCCAACACTAACGCACATATACAATTACATATTATAGAAAAATGGACTACATCTGACAGTTGCCTTCAACTAAACTCAAGCTAGCCTTGCTTGTGTAACCGAGTCTTCACACACTCAGATGTCACCAACAGAGCCACAATTCTACAAGGCTGTAGTATGTGCTAATTGGCGAGCGAGCGAGACACTATCAGGGGTAACTCAATTGAAAATTGGGGATATTTGTTTATATATAATTATGTGGAAATGTACATATGTCATTTTGTACCTTGACCCTTGCATATTTTGGCGTTAGCTCGGTGTTCGACCCTGTCCCAAACTACACTAAACAGAATCCTCCCATTTTGCGATCATCACCCGTATCATCCATGAAATTGAATTGTTTACTGCTTTGAGTTCTTCTGCAGTGCTATTAAAACTCAAAACATATATATAAACAAATATCCCCGATTTTCAATTGAGTTACCCCTGATAGTGTCTCACTCATTTCGCTCGCTCGCCAATAATTAAATAAATAAATAATAACATCAACAATAATAATAACAACAACAATAATAAAATCGAAGACAAAGCCAGTAAATAAATAATAAATAAATAAATAAATAAATAATGAGGATTAAGTGGTGATTGTTCCCACTGAGAGAGCTGGAAAAGATAGTCTCTAGCCCTTGTTGTATATATATAGAATCCATTTTTGTCACCATGAAATAAAAGCATCTTCAGGTAAAATACATCATATAACACTATTGTAGTTTTATGCAACCTAACGAGGCAGGCTCACTTGAAGTAGTCTGGCGGGCCAGACCCTTTACCTTCTTTTTTATGGGCGGGGGAAGGGAAAGGGTCTGGGGTCACTAGCATCAACGACTTGTTCCAGAGGAATTTAATTAAAAAGTGTCAAAATTGCGTCACATATTCCCCCGCGCATTTTAATATTTCCCGGGAAGGCACTGTAACTTGCAGCTCGACCAGCGCGATCCGGCTAGCTATGGAGTTCTGCTTAGGTTGTGGCTCTGATCTTCCATCAAAGTCTAGATATGTCCGTAGGCTAGTTGCAGAGAGATCAGATCTCTCAAGATTCCGTTCTGAAGTAGTGTTAGCCTGGCGTTATCTAATGAAGGAAGCATTGGAGTAGAATTCTGGGCCCTCTCCTCCAGATTGCGCCGCAAGTAGCTGTGATCTTACATTACAAACCTCATCAGGTAAGAGTCTTCCACGCTTGAAGGAAAAAAAGGAAAAAAAAAGAACCGTATAATGACGCATTATAATGACGTCACATGACGAATGTACCAAGGAATGTGCTAAAACCGCCACCCCAGAATCGGGGTGGCTCGAACAAGTCGTTGATGCTAGTGACCCCAGACCCTTTCCCTTCCCACGCCCATAAAAAAGAAGGTAAAGGGTCTGGCCCGCCAGACTACACTTGAGGCAGGCTTACTTGAGGCAGGCTCACTTGAGGTAGGCTCACTTGAGGCAGGCTCACTTGAGGCAGGCTCACTTGAGGCAGGCTCACTTGAGGCAGGCTCACTTGAGGCAGGCTCACTTGAGGCAGGCTCACTTGAGGCAGGCTCACTTGAGGCAGGCTCACTTGAGGCAGGCTTACTTGAGGTAGGCTTACTTGAGGCAGGCTCACTTGAGGCAGGGTCACTTGAGGCAGGCTCACTTGAGGCAGGCTCACTTGAGGTAGGCTCACTTGAGGCAGGCTCACTTGAGGCAGGCTTACTTGAGGCAGGCTCACTTGAGGCAGGCTCACTTGAGGTAGGCTCGCTGCCATTTGTGCTGAAGCACACCACTAGTAGTCTTAAGATCCAGCAGCACCAAGTCTTCCTCTACTGCTATAGTTATCAACTGCCAGAGCTGACTGGACATCACTCAACCATACATCCAACAAAACTCATCTTTCAGCAGAAGGAACAGCTGTGCATAGCTACAGTAGCCAGCTAGCTAGCTTGAACACCTGCTCTAACTCATCTTTCAGCAGAAGGAACAGCTGTGCATAGCTACAGTAGCCAGCTAGCTAGCTTGAACACCCAGCTGGCTCTCAGAACTTGAAGTAGACACTTTCATACGCAGAGAACTTAATAATTCTCAGTGCTCATGCATGAGAGGATTATACTACTCAGTTTGTCTGTCAGTGAGTCATTGTGTCACACAACAAATAGTAGATCTCAAAGACAGTAGCCTCCCAAAGATTTGGCATTTCTTATGAAGACTGTGTTTATGTCTATCGTTTCATTAATATATTGACTTGCATGAGCTACACATTGACATTGACAATACACCAAATAAACTATGTATACTGTACTTTGGGTCTTTTTAATTGGCAGCTAGCTACTCTTTAGTAACGCTGAGGGTTTGTAACTTTCGTGCTTCATTGTTTAGTGAAGATTTAGATGTAAAAGTACTCTTACAGAGATATTAGCAGTAGCAATGCCAGACTGTACCTACCACAACGGGAAGAAGAGTCATGCATACAACCTTACACTCCTACCCATTTGAATGTGGGGAAAAACGTAAGTTATGAACACACTAGCTTAAGAGGTGTTGAAAGGTTCCATGATCAGGTACCCTCAATACAACTTGTACTTTAAATTAAAGTTCTTCTACTGAATAAAATGAACACATTGAGTGCCCAGTTCAAATCGGTAATAAGTACATTACAATAATTATGTAGTTCATTGACGCCACTTTATAATCATTCATGGAGCAACAGCACGCATGAACACATGAAGTGAACAGATAAAACAATGTCATTCAGCAACTACATTTACATACTACTACAAAAAATGCATGTAGAATAGATTGATGTGGAAATATGAAGACATGAAAAACTGAATGAATGAGTAAATGAATGATCGAATGAATGAAACATAGCATATGCTATGTAGATGTGAGTGAAAGTGCACCAAACTATGTGGTATGGAGTCATTAATTCTTCTTTGCATACACTAAGATTCTCACCAAAAAACTATAACAATTTATATTTGACCAAAGCCTACAAGCTTGTTCCCCAGCCAGAGAGGGGATAACCCAGGACTTTCCCCCAGTGTCAAAGTCTTAAAATAACTCTGAGGCTTCCCTTACTATAATCTGTAGAGCTTTTCTGATTCTTGTACAGATAATTTTTTCCAACCTCAAACCACTTCACCCACTCACTGGTATTGGACACTAGAATGGTGCAATTGGCGGGTAGAAGCCATTCACGTGCACATCACGTGACTTCTAGGGCTTCCTTACCAGACGAGGACAAAAATTTCCTGAACCCACATGGCCAGTCAGCAAACTATTCAGAAGCCTCTTAAATGCGTTCTCTACTTTTTTTCTTGGCTCTAGTTGCAACATCAATGATGCTCACAGTGATGTTCAGGACTATGAAATATAGGGACAGCCCAACAAAAGGCAGATCTCAGGTAAATTTGTTAGCATATCTTTAAAACAGACAAATCTCAAATCAGCATTCATTGTATGGAACTATAGATGATTGAAAAACAAGAAACCGGCCAATCTTTAGGAGGTTCTGTTGAACTGAACGAATTAGTCATTCATTAGTACCTCCAGCTCCCATCATCAGTCGGTCATTTCATAAAGACTCAACTCCATGATCACCAACATGAGAATTCATGAACTTCATCAAATCATAAATAATGTGAAAATAAACATTCTGTGTTGATTATCAAGGAACTGGCTTTGTATTACAGTGGAATAGTAGCTACTTCCATATTGAGCAAACTGCCAACCAGCTATGTAGGAATTGCTATTAAATAATGAAATATATTGCATACTCTCACCATGCTTATGACTTAACACTATCATGATTTTTAGCTGCAGCAAGGCGTATATATAAAACACTCACATACACATGCATTCGTATGCATATATATACGCACATATACAATTACATATTATAGAAAAATGGACTACATCTGACAGTTGCCTTCAACTAAACTCAAGCTAGCCTTGCTTGTGTAACCGAGTCTTCACACACTGAGATGTCACCAACAGAACCACAATCCTACAAGGCTCAGAGCACCTGTAATATCTGCTGATAGTCTAAGATCCAGCAGCACCAAGTCTTCCTCTACTGCTATAGTTATCCAACTGCCAGAGCTGACTGGACATCACTCAACCATTACATCCAACAAAACTCATCTTTCAGCAGAAGGAACAGCTGTGCATAGCTACAGTAGCCAGCTAGCTAGCTTGAACATCTGCTCTCAGAACTTGAGGTAGACACTTTCATACACAAGGAATTTATGGCTTAAGTAAAAGTTCAGATGTAAAGATATTAGCTGCTTTAGGAGCAATGCCAGACCCGTACCTACCACAACTGGTTTGCTTTGTGCCCTGTTCAAATCATTTTGATACATATCTATATAATAATACATCTGTGTGTCACTAATGACGATTACCGACGATGTAACAATCCATGAGCTTAAATAGTTTGGTAAAGCATCACCATTGGAATAGGTATGTCGTCCCATTCAGTTGAAAGTGATTTAATTGTAACTAAAAAGCGGGTGGAATAGACGAGGGAAGGCAGCGTAGGTTTAAAAAAAGAAGGCAGAAGTACGAAAGAGAAGGCAAAAAGGTGACTAAAAAGCGGGTGGAATTGGCGAGGTAAGGCGGCATAGTAACATCATCCAGTAAAGGAGGCGGCATAAGTTTCAAAAAGGAAGGCGAAAGTACAAAAACGAAGGCAAAGTTTCACAAAGCCTAAGTCGACAATCATGATAGACATTTACTACCTACTAGTATATACAATGAAGAATAAATTGATCTGGAAATATGATAACATGAAAAATAAATGAATAAGTGAATGAATGAAAGAACAGCATATGAACATTTACAGATGTGAATGAGAGTGTACCAAATTTGTGCTATGGGTATAGAAATCAGAGAAAAAAACTTAATTTCTCTTTGCATACACTAAGATTCACCACAACTACAACTAATTTATCAAAGCTAACAAGCTTGTTCATCTTCCAAAGAGGGGATAACCCAGGACTTTTCCCAGAGCCAAAATCCTAAAAGAACCCACAGGATTCCCTCATTACCATTAGAGTGGCTTTTTCTGATTCTTTTCACTGATAGCTTTCCAACCTCAAACCACTTTACCCATCTCTTATGATGGACATAGCATTACTAGTAAGCTCCGTTTGGCGGGCAAAAGAAGCCATCACGTGCACGCCACGTGACTTCTAGGGCTTCCTTACCCAACCAGGGCAGAAATTTTGAACCCACATGGTCAGTAAGGAAAACCAATTCAGAATGCTCTCTCTGGTAGTTTTTGCCCTAATTGCAACACCTTTGATGCTCACAGTAATGTTCAGGACTATGAAATATAGGGATAGCCCAACCAAAGGCAGATCTCAGGTAAATTTGTCAGAAATATTTCAAGGTGCAGTAAATTAGCCACTGTAGAATCTCAATTGAGTATTTATTGTATGGAATCAGATGGTTGAAAAGGAAGAAACTGGACCTTCTTTAGGAGTTTCTCTTGAACTGAATGAAATAGTTATTCATTCCAGACTTTAGTATCTCCATGACGACACCCATCATCAGTCTGCCATTACACAGAGCTAACCTCCAGGATCACCAGAACACATGAACTTCATCATATCACCAGTAACATAAAAATTAATCTTCTTTGTCAATTGTCAATCAATTCGCTTTGCATTGTAAGGGAATTGTATCTACCCAGAGCAAACTGTCAGCTAGGAATTTCTAATAACAAAACTTTTAAGTATAATATGTATACATATTGCATGTTTTCAAGCTTATAGGTAAAACAACAACAACAACAACAACACATGTTTCTAGCAGCAGTAAGAAGTGTGCATATATACATATGTGCGTACTATATATAATAGAAAAAATAAAGATGTGTATGGCAGATGCCTTTAACTGAGACCACCACTAATGCCAGCTTTGTTCTAGCACAAAAAGGCGAGCGAGCCTGTAGTTGTAGTTCACATCAGGTGCTCATGAAGCTTGCATAACCAAGTTCAGTAGTGCCATTTTTTGGTTCAAGTAAATAGCCATAATTCAGTGAGCGAGCAAAGCGAGCGAAGCTGACTATCAGTCGTGTTCAATTGAGATTTCAGATATATATATATGTATACGTACGTCAAAAATTTTCGCCCGCGCTTCTAATTACGTAAGTTAGGTAAAGCGTTCACAGTTCCAGTATTTTTCAATTAACTAGCGCGGAGAATCCTGCTGCACTGCCTTACGCAACTGTGTTTAAACCAAAATGTTTATAGCTACTCTCTTCTTGAAACAATTGTGAAGTCTTTGTCAAGCTGCGCTTCTTTGCCACTGCTTTCAAAGTTTATTCAGGTAATTCTGTTATTGTTACTGCAATGCATGGGTCCACTTGCTTAGTCTGGGATCAGAGACTTTAGATTCTCTGATGCTAACTGAGAATGGAAAGGGTTACACTGTGCACTACAGTTAGATGTAATTTCTGTCCTATTTTTCTGTAAAAAGAGTCTGCTCGCTTGCCATGCATTTGCGCTATTCGAGCGCACCACTAGTATAATTCATTTAGCAATCTACTACTAAATACTCTGCCTTTTATTTTTCAGAACAATGGCAACTTTGCAGTACTTCTTTAACTGTATGAAGCATCAATAACTTTTGCAAGCAAGCTCTCTAGGAGTGTGAGTATACAGTGAAACAAATACAAAATTACTTTTACTACCTCTATTGTCCCCAAATAGTAGCTTCTGTACTATCAAAAATAACAAAAATTTAAGCCATTCTGACTGTCTGAATTACCAGAAACTCTTACAACAAGGACTAAGCTACTAAAAAAAATCTAATGTTATAATGTAAGTCTGGTAAAGGGTTTTCAATACCATAGCAACCACTTTCCACAGGTTTTTGGACTGAAGAAAACATTTCTACGAAATATCGCACAGCTTTAAGTCGAAAGCTAAAGTAATTTAGTTTGCCTTGTACCAGAAGAAACTGAGAGCCAACTTAATAAGGTGTGCTTTCAGAACAAAAAGGAGCTGGTAAGAGGCATACGTGTATAAAATAATTATACATCAATTATAACGTACCCGTTTCTCACTTGCTCACACCTAATAGTGTCTCACTAGTCCCACTCGCTTGCCAAACACACTAAAATCCCCCCCTTCACCCATCAAATAGACTCAGATGAAAATGGAGGAGGCTGTTTTTGCTTCGAATGCTTGTTGCGAAGAACATAATACTTTTAGCTTCCTCTACAAAAGGTCCTAGCCAAAAGTCTAAACCCATCTCATTTGTAAGGCTTTCTGATTGTGCCACTGATATCTCTCTAACCAACCCTCCACCCACCCAGCTGAGGCAGCTATCATTATCACCGCTGAACACCGGCAAAGTTGAAGCCATTTACCTGCTAATAATAAGGTTTCCCATTTACACGAAGAAAAAAGTTCTTAAAACCACATGGTTGGTCATTAGTTGGTAAAGAAGCCTGTCAAAATGATTTTAGAGGTTGCTGTGATTGGTCTACTAGCAGTATTGCTAGCTGCTGCAGCGCACAGAGTAGCTAAGAGACTCAATGCAGCTCAAGAGAGACATTCTGAAGATATGCCACAGGTACAGTAAATATTCACACACTCCATAAGCCAATGCTACATATATGGGAACTATATAACCTCAGATGGTTGTAGTAGAAGAAACCAGACAAGCTTCACAGGAGAAGTCTGAGCTTGTTTGAAGAAGAAGTCACCATGAAGAAATGTCCCTCGCACTTCTCAAACCACGCCCATTCTCAATAAAAAATGCAGAAACATGAACCATTTGATTCAAGCAAGTTTACCACCAGGAACACCAGACAAACCTTAGCTATGACTCCAGTCATACATGATACTGTGTCTCAGTGAATATACTGTGTAGTCTATTGTATGAAAAGAAGATAAAACATATTTATATATTTGCTATGTAGATATCCTTAATTACAGCACAATTTATAACTTAGCGATTGTTAATGTTGTATATTTACATAGCAACATCATTAATTAAAAACATGTAACACTGGCACTATAACTAATTTACATTTTTTCCCCGTTTCTTGCATTTGTAACATTTTCCACAACTACACACCCTATGCAGCTGGGCTACATTAGACCAACAAATAAACAAAAGAAAAACAAGCTGCTCACTTGTAAGCCAAAGAAGAGACAACTCAAGACTTTTCCTGGTGTCAAAGTCAGAAAATAGCACTGAGGCTTCTTGTAATCCATGTGCTACGGATTTTTCTGATGAATAGCTCTCCAACTTCCAACTACTTACCCACTTAATACTTAATAAGCTTCCATTGGTGGGCCATAGAAGCCATTCACGTGCACATTGTGTATCTTTTAAGGCTTCTCTACCAATGAGCACATATATTTCTTGAACCCACATGGTAAGCAAGAAAAATTATTCAGAAGCCTCTCGAATGTTCTCTGGTAGTTTATTCAATAACTTTTCTCACTGTCATGTTCACTACGAAGTAAGTGAGACTTCCAGATAGCCAACTTTAAAATGCAAATCTCGGGTAAATTAGTCAAATTTCTCCCCCTACAGTCAGTCCCCCCCCCTCCCTAATTTTTTTTACCACAGTGTGAAGTTTCTTAAAAACTCATCTTCAGAATCAACACTTTCTAGTTCTGGTTTCCATAGCAACTCGTAATAGTTTGTTTAAGTTTTCATCTAATAACCTGTTTCATAGTCGTAACTTCACCATATTCATGTGGCTAAACAGTTTTTGGGACTCTACAAAATTCCTCCTCCCCCCACCCCCCCGCCCCTCCTCCTCCAATGAAAAATCCTATATGATCCTTGAATATGTATTATATAACATTATGTTTGGGACGGGGTCGAACACAGAGCTAACACGGAAAAACAGGATGGTAAAAGTACAAAATGACATACATACGTCCTAACATATATATAAACTAACAAACATCCCCAATTTTCAATTCTGTTACCCCTGTAAGTATCTCACTCGCCTATTACAAAATAAAGAGCTGAAAGTTGGCTTTAACTGAGAACGCACAACTAGACATGCAATCACTGGATCTTCACCAGATATTCTACACTGAGAGTCACCAATAAAATGATCATCACACAAAGCTTGGAGCACCTGTGCTGTCTGCTACTAGTCCAAGCTAAAGTTTGTGCCAAGAGAATCTCCACGTGTCCTACAGATCGCACTCTCAAAGCTTGATACTCATTGACTCAAACAGCACATCTTCCAACAAACTAATTCTTATTACAAAAGGAACACCAATAACTACAGCAACAACTTACAAGCAAGCTTGGATGTCTGCAATTAGTGCTAGCGTGTAGACACTATCATGTATGTACAAGGAACTAGTTTCTCAGATAGAAATTCTTGTGCAAAAATACTTATAAGAAGCCAGACCCTTTACCAACCACATGGGAAGAAATCATCCATTCAACTTTACACTCTATTCCCAGAATACTACTTCCAAGTACATTACATATGGGGGTGTGGTAAGGATCTATGAACGAGCACGCTCTCTAACACTTAGCCGCCTATACTAGTATGTGGCTAGAGCACTCGGGAATCACAAATTGACTTTTGAAAAGTGTTTCCCACACTTCAAGAGCTATCTCCTCTCCTCTGTAGGTGAAACACTCTCAGGGTCAAGTAGCTGTTATGCCTAAAGGGTACGAGAGAGAAAATGAATCAGGAAAACGCTCATTGATAAACTGCAAAAAGAAAAGTGCTATTGATCCAGTCAAAAGCTGAGAGAAGTGTTCATACTACACTCATTACACGAGTACCATTCTTAGGGAGAATAGCAGATAGGTATGACATTTGAAACAATAAATAACTCACCAAATGGACTCGAATTGTAAAAAGCTAATCTTCCTGAAGAACTTGCTTGTATCTTTAAAATGTTTACAATACAAGTATGTATTAGATGTCAATATAAAATTCCTACATTAAGTTTGTTTAGTTTTGCCTCATTGTTCTCCTGAAATTATAAAGACAATTCTTTAAGCTCTTTGGAAATATTACACTCATCCAGTTTTTGTTGTTCAGTGTTTGTGTTGTTGTTTTTTGCAAGTCTTACTGCTCTTTTGGAAATATAAGAAGTACAATTTTAAAATCACTAATACACTCAGCCTGCAGTTTCATTATCAAATGAGGGAGACTACAGTTTCTCTCTTCTTTGTTTAGAATGTTAGCAGCACAGGCTACAGAACTGTCCCAGTGTTAACTCAGGTCTAAACCATCCCATTTGTAAGGCTTTCTGATTGTGCCACTGATATCTACCTAACCAAACCCTCCACCCCCACACAGCTGAGGCAGATGATTGACATATTCACCGCCAGGCAGCAGTGAAGTTGAAGCCATTTACCTGCAGAGCTTTCCCATTTACACGAAGAAAAAAGTTCTTAAAACCACATGGTTGGTCATTAGTTGGTAAAGAAACCTGTCAAAATGATTTTAGAGGTTGCTGTGATTGGTCTACTGGCAGCATTGCTAGCTGCTGCAGTGCACAGAGTAGCTAAGAGACTCAATGCAGCTCAAGAGAGACATTCTGAAGATATGCCACAGGTACAGTAAATATTCACACACTCCATAAGCTAATGCTACATATATGGGAACTATATAATCTCAGATGGTTGTAGTAGAAGAAACCAGACAAGCTTCACAGGAGAAGTCTGAGCTTGTTTGAAGAAGAAGTCACCATGAAGAAATGTCCCTTGCACTTCTCAAACCACGCCCATCCTCAATAAGAAATGCAGAAACATGAACCATTTGATTCAAGCAAGTTCACCACCAGGAACACCAGACAAACCTTAGCTATGACTCCAGTCATACATGATACTGTGTCTCAGTGAATTAACACAACTATACGATGTAGTCTATTCTATGAAATGGAAACACTGTACATGTAACATTATATTGTATGTACTTGCTATGCTGATATCCTTGTAAAGTCTATAACATGCACAATTTATATAATTAGAAATTATTGTCTTTATCCATAGTCTCAATTCATGTATAACATAAAACTAGATACAGAGTTCATCTAAAATGTTCAGGTTTTATTCCTGCTCCTTGCCTTCATATTATTTCCTATTTATCCAATAATATTAGACCATTTGCTTCAGATGAGGTGAAGAGGACAATTATGTCAATGTTCTTGATTTATTTAAAGTGAGGCTGCATTAGGTGCATAGAGTCATAATTGAGTCAGTAATGCTAACTGTATTATCAATTTGATATACCCAATTAGATAACTGCTTTACTATACAAATCCTCTAAATGATGTGTTCACTTCTTCTTTCTAATATTGGAAGAAACTGATTTTTTAGTCTAGATGATTGTGAAGCCGGGAGTACATAGATAGACCTGGTTGATCATTTCTAAGTTGCTCATATCTTCCCATGAATCAAGCTCAGTGGTGAATCAAGTAGTGTAGCTTGATTTGGAATTGACATTTACACTAAGTGACTGCTTTGAAGTAAAAATTAGTTGAGTAGCTACACAATTTGTAAACCAAACTGTAAGAGGTCATGCTTTAAAGTAGTATGGAATACGAATACTTTATTGGTGACTACTACAAAATATTTCAAAGATGTTCAGAAAAATATCATTAAATTCCTTATCCCTGATTAGCAGCTCAGTGTAGTGACATGAAAACAAGAAATACAGCATTATTTCGATTTGAAGTCTTTCTGTATGCGTGATTGGAAATCGCCAATTGTGATGCAGATATTTGGTAAGCAAGTGAAACAAAGTGTGATGCTATCAGTTGTGCCAAGTCTAGCCAATTGTCCATATATAAATATTGTATAAATATAATGTATATGGATTTATATATATATATGGATATATGTAGGTAGACATTTTTAGTAGTGCATATGATACAAGTGATGAATTTGACAACCATTTTGGTAATGATTATTTGGCCTTGCAAAGCTAGGTAGCGCTAGAGCAGATTTAAACACTTGAACTTTATTCACTTTGTCAATTGCCTAGCATATACACACACCACAGAAAGATAATACTACTTCATTTCAGTGGTGCATAATCTCGACATTTTTTAACACTACAATACATCGCCCATTCAAATTTCTGGTTTTAATCTCGCCTAAAAATTTGATAACAAAAAATGGTATCAATAATAACAACAACAACAATAACACGACTCTAAACTTGCACCTCGATTCAAGTGGATGTAATTGCCATTCACTTTCCCCATGCCTACTTTGGTTAGAACACAGAACACCAGTCACAACAGCACCAATGATATGTTATCTGATTGTTATTAAATTAAGTGACAGCTCCATACTACAGGTGAACTCGAAAAATCAAAACTACAATTGTCCTTTTCTATTTGGTTAAATGTTGCTTGGAAACCAATGAACACGTGGCAGGTTAGCATTCTATCATATTTGTCAGGTTCTTAGAAGATTCTACAAATATTCATGTATGTTTTTTCTAGACATGCTTCACAAATCAAACTTCCACTTTTATTAAAGTCTTGTCCCAGATATGGCAAACCATTCCCACTCTTATCCCAACATTGCCCTTCAAACTGATACATTATCCTCACTGCATTCTTCTGACCCACTCTCTTACAGACCTTGCTCTCCTCTTAAAAAGAGAAGTGTTCCTCTTGAAAACAAAGCTGTACTCATCACTCTGCCCATAGCCTAGCAACACTTCTCCAGCACATTCCTTCATCACTCCTTCTCCACTGGCATTCATCAGCCTCAGAGCGCTTTCATCATTGGGCTTATGGAATCCATGCTCCTCTGAAAATCTCACAAAAATAAACACAAAAATCATCAATGTGAATTTATAATTAATATACAATTGCATGAAAACAGGTTAGCCTATAAACTTTTTTAAGTGTACTGTCAAAAAAGGTTCTACTATTAGCTTATTTGTGGTTGTAATACTTAATTTAATGTTTCGCCTATATACCACTCATGTATCACCTAGAACTACTAGACTTGCTATTTGTATTGAAATGTCTCAAAGACCCTCCTGATAATTTTGACATATTTAATTACATTTCCTATTCTTCTGGACCCACACGCTCATCTACCTCCCACAAGTTAGAACTTAAGTTTTACCGCTTCTCTAGTACACGCCACCAATATTTTAATCGTGTTGTATTGCTGTGGAATACATTCTCTCCAATTGATCTTTCCCCTTCCTTCACTACTATCAAGAAAATTCTTCAACAGAAATTCTGGAATACATTCACCAAAAGATTCAATCCCTGCACATTTTGTTGTCTATGTCCCTGTTCTCAATGCCACACATCTAATATCAACATCACTTTGCCTCCCACATCATGAGCCTATCTATTCATTTTTGTTTATTCACTTGCTTCTTTTATTTACTTATTTATTTCTTCGGGCAGCTCTAGTAGTTATAGTTTGACCCTCAACCACAAACACTTTACATTTTTCACTTCACTCACAACTTGTTTTGTCCCATTGGTTGTAAAGTCAATAATAATAATAATAATAATAATACTGAATAATCTATGATGAATTAATATTCACCTATGAAATCCCTTTCCATCGAGTCTTACTACTATCCAGGTATTCAGTAAACTACTGTCATTAATCTCAAACTTTCTAACATATTCGTACATCGACTTCGCCATTGAAATGACTTCAACTTCGAGAAGCGGTAACGACCAGGCAGATCTTCAAGAAACTTTTATTTTCGACGACCCTAACCTGTTTGTTTGGGAAATGGTCGTTTGCTGACGTCAGCAACTTTGTGTGATCAAAAAGGTGGCCTGTCAACTTTTACTTTAAAAACAGAAACACAGGTGAGCGGCTACTGCTAGAACTGTTAGGCGACATTGGAGGCTGTACTCTGAAACTGTCCTGTACCCGCGGATATCGTCTAAAATGGAGAACGCTGCAGCTCTTCTGGCGGTAAATGCCAAGCTTATGTGGACGCATTACAGCGACGTAGGGAAAGCTGAATCGCTACTGGCAGTGGCGGGTCATTGCGCGGAAAATTCTCTGCTAGGTCATCCTAAGGAGGACAGACGAGTTAGAGAGGAACATGCTGGAGTTGATGAGCATATTGTGGCTTCTGTTGGTGTCTTGTTGGATGAATGGGAGATGGTAGAAATGCCTCAAGATGATGGTTTGGAAGATGACACAGTTGTGGGCGTGGCTGCTGCAATGGATGTGAGCAGTGAACAATATCTTGCTAAATCTTTGGTGGACCAGCTTCGGTCTGAGATTGTTGTCATGGCAGCAGCAGAAGCAGAATCCAAGTATGTGCAACAGTCAATGTTGGAGTTGGAAAAGGCTACTCAAGAAGGCGTGGAGGAGCGGAATGGGTGTGGTCTTTCTGACGACGTTGCTGTCGAGTTGGACATTGTAGAAGAATCGGAAGTCAATGGCCAGTTAGCAGTTGAGTCGATCACTACCGATATTTCAACAGAGCAAGAAAGGGAGATTGCCAGAACTCTAGCTGACCAGCTGAAGCGTGAGTGGGCGGTTGTCACGGCAACTCAAGCTCAGACCAGGTATTTGGAAATTGTTGGAGCCAAAGACAGAGAAGAGAAGGCAAGCGGACAAGACACTGAAGTGTCCGAGGTTTTAGAGTTGAGTGAAGACCAGATTGTAGAGGAAGACGTGGTAACAGCAACACTGGTTATGGGAGGAGAAAGTACAGAAAGATTGAATCTAGATGATGATTTAATTTTTCAAGCGCAAGCAAGTTCAAGGCTCGATGACATGGTGGGCAAAGATAAGAGTGTTGTATCAGAGGAGGAGATATCTTTCAGTGAAACAGACAGGACTGAGTTAGACAGTGATAACCATTCAGACAGTGATAACCATTCAGACGAAGAAGAAAAAGAAGGAGGAGGAGAGCTGTCTGAAATGGACCAAGATGAAACTGATCAATCCAAACTAATTCTGTCATCATCGGTGTTAGCCACGCCCATCATCCGTCCAGTAATGTGCGACGCTGCGACCAACACTATACCAGACCAAGTTCAAATGAGCGATGCTGAAACCAATACGGTTGCCGTGCCCCTCACTGATAGGGGTAGCAGCCCAGCCCCTCCCCCTCCAGTCATGATTCACGCTTATGCTCAGACCGTCCTGAGCATCGAAGATTTAGAGTCTCGAGTGGAAGAGAAGAAAGAGCTGGAACTGCTGAAGGTGGATCTTCATGTGGCACGAAAGAATCTCACACAAGAGAGATCGCAGCGGCTAGTGGCAGAAGAACTAGTGAAGATCATCCAGACGGATCTGAATGCTACCTCTGGCCGCAATACCGCAGAGGTCATGGCTCGCATGCAAGCAGAGAATGAGCTAACGGAGGTTAAGGTGAGTGATCGGTCTACAGCTAGGTGATTGTTAAATAGAGTCTTGCTGTTCATTAATCTGTTACCACTCCTATACTATGCCTTTTACTACCACCAAGCATTTGATACTGTCATTATAACATAAGGAAGTTGCATGTTTGAATGATGGTGGTCTTCCACTTTACTGAGTACCCACGTGGTGTGAGGATAGCTAGGCCTATCAATATATTCTTGAATAACTGCTCATACCAATCTACATGTGTAGTGTCTGGACTAAATTATTATCTGACAGTTTGGTTTGTGTTGTTACTAAGATAATCAATGAACTTGATTGATTAAATGGCAGAATAGAAAGCATTGGAGAGGAAACTTCTAACTTTTGTACTCATACAATCTTGTGCCATTTTCTGAGACTTGAAATTTGAAGTTTATGCTGTTGTATTAATTTAAGTGTACAATAATGTGGTCTATAATAGGAAATAAAACACAGTGTGTGTATGTTAAAACATGCATACATGTATGTGCATTGTAGAATAGTGCAATGACGGGGGAGAAGTATTAGGTGTACAGAAATTATGGAATTTTTTTAAATCTAAGCACAGAAAAGAATTTTCTCTCCGTATCTTCATAAATCCATTCTTTAACCTACTGCCACTTGTTTGTTTCCTGTTCCTTCCTCAGGGAGAACTCTCTCACAGCCAGAGAGAACTGAAAGAGAAAGCGGAGAGGATAGAGGAACTGGAAGACACTCTTAAGGGGACCACGTTGATGGTAGGCTTGTCATGTGACTCTCATGTGATCATAACACATTGTTATTATTTACAGGTGAGAAAATTAGAAGAGCAGAATGCTACCACTTTGATGAACAGAGGGTAAGGTGTTGTCATCCTGTACCATATATATGTGTGTGATATTTCCAACACACACACACACATACATACACATGCACATGCACACATGGTATGCACCCTGTAGAGGTATTGACTACATGCTGCAGGCTAGGCTTGCCGATGGCCGTGCAAAAGAAGCAGAGCAGAAGTTACAAAGTAAGTCTTCCTACTATTTCAAGTCTGGCACTGTGCATCAAGTGTTTCAGGCTAATTTTTATTTATTTTTATTTTTATTTATTTTTTATAATTAATTAATTAATTTTTTATCACGTGGTATGAGAAAGAGTCATTAGTTGTATTTACCTCCTATGCCCAAGTAGTGTGTGTGTGTGTGTGTGTGTGTGTGTGTGTGTGTGTGTGACAGCCAGTGAGGCAGCAAGCTTTCCCATCCAGCAGGTAAATGTGAAATGCAAAGAAAAGCACAAGCTACAGAACTTGTTTAATTATTGGTTCAGATACACATAATTCAATTTAGCAATGAAAATTTTAATCTTAATAATTTCTCGTTTAATTAGGAGATATAGTTAAGCCTTAAAGGTAGCTAGAGATACTTCTAATATACTTACACATTGTCTGTCAGTCCAGATTTTCAAAGTTGTTTTTATTCTGAAGTTCCTTCTTAACGATTCAGTCATTTTCGGCTGAAATAATTACAAAAATAGCGAATTCTCTGGTTCTATCAGACAATATTGTTAATTAAAACTTAACCCTCAAGTTTTAATTAGCAATATTGGCTGTTAACGAGCAAATTTTCTATTCTGAAGTTCCTTCATGACGGTGGATTTATCTCATTGTTGATGTGTGCGTGTGTGTGCGTGTCTGTACGTGTCTTCTCGTTCAGTGTTGCAGACGGAGTTGCTGCAGTCTCAGTCTGAGGTGCGGATGCTACTGGATCGTGTGAGCGAGTCGTCACGTGACAGAGCCGAGATGGTCTCTAGTAAAGTGCACAACCAACTCATGAGTATCGCAGACGAGAAGGTGGCTGTCACAGAGAGGAGGGCGCAAGTGATGGAGAGAGAGGTAAAGGGATAACACTGGAATATACCTCGTGGGTTGGCGCTGTTAGTAGTACTGTATATCCAGGTACAGATTGTTAACTTTGCTTCACACTGAGAGTGCTGTAGAGGATAGGTCCAGTGTTCGTTGGAGTATGTTATACATGGCTGCATTTGAAAGGAGGCTGAAGGAGAGCATTTGTCCCCTCTAGAAAAGCCTTTGGTCCTACTAGAGATCCTCCATACTGGAGTTGAGACTTCACTAGGAAGTTGTAGTCTAATTGCTTTTAGAAGCAGTGCAAGTCATGGTCACTTAAACATACAGATGTTCTATTTATACTCATTGCCCTCCTAAATGCCCATTGCCACCCAGTTACATGCTCCTACTTGTGATTGTAGATCTTGGAGTTACGAAAAAGACTCACAGCAGTTGGCCAAGATGGTGGCGTTAGACAAACTGGTCTGACTGGTCTGACCAGTTCTGGACTCACAGGATATGCCTCGAGTACTATGCTCGGGGGCACTGGATTGGGACTTGGTTCCGGACTAGGCGGTGGATTGGGATATGGTGGAATGGGATCTGGGATTGGAGGTACCGGATTGGGTGGGTTGGGATCCAGTCTTGGCAGTATGGGATATGGAATTGGTGGATCTGGAATTGGGAGTATGGGATCTGGACTTGGTGGTATTGGATACGGAATTGGATCCAGTCTCGGTGGACTGGGTTCAGGATTGGGTTCAGGACTTGGCAGTACAACTGGTTATGGTTCTGGACTTAGTGGAATATCTAGAATGGAACCAGGACTTGGAATGGGAACAGGTTTAACTGGAATGAACTCAGAATTACCTGGAATGAATGCAATGGGTGTGTCCTCTAGTTATAATTCCAGTCTGACTGGTTTAGCAGCAACCACAGTAGCATCAAGTACTTCTTCCATGTTTAATGTGGTGAGCATTGTTAATTAAGAACACGTAATTTTAAAAATATATTGTCAGCTGGAATAATAGGAAAAGATTATTTTTTGCTTAAACTAAATTTTAGATAATCTATACATTGACGATTTAGTTGCAAATCCAAACTTTTGATAATGTTTGCGTGGTCTAATATGAGTTGGGGGTGTGGCTAAGATTCATGGGCTCTACTGTATGTATGTACGTGTGTGTGTGTGTGTGTGTGTTTTGACTTTAGCTAGTTTTTATTGAAGTGGTTTGCTATGTCATGTGGTTTAGTGTTCTAGTTGTGTAATATTTCATGTCTTTTAGTCCGAATCCACCAGCTTCTCTCCTTCTCTTACTCCTTCAATGGATGGTGGGAGTGGCAGCAAGTCACATGACACGGATTCTATCAATGTGCCTTTAAAGAATGGAGAAGCCTCCTTCTCTCTTCCCACTTTTGACTCTTCGTCTTCAAAAGATGAAACAGTCTCTATGCCCCTCCCATCTCGAGTGAAGCAGCCCAGTGGTAGCCATGGCGATGGTAGTGATGGTGACTCTGATTCCAGTGACTGGTCGTCAAGCGGAGAAGAAGATAACGCAAGTATGTCCATGAAGCCCACCACCCACACAGCGCTCATATCGGAGTGGGAGTGGCGAGCCAGGAATAAGGATGCTGAAGAAACGCCACCTCACTTGACTTCCAGGTAAGGGGTCTTTGAATAACTCCTTAAAATCTTGTTTCAATCCTTCTAGCTACACATAATAGCTTCACTCTATATTTGCACTCTATTATGTTTTTTTTATTTGGACATTCTTGATTTTTATTTTTTTAATTTTTTTTTTAATCCAGTAAAGTTCTCGAGCAGTACAGGGTTCATTATATCAACAGTAGGCATTCTGAGAACATGTAATCTAACTTGCTTCTGTTTTCCCGGCGACAGCGTTTCTATAGACATTATAATTTCACACGTTGTTATAATCATTTAACGAACAAGGTGTTCATTATAATTCTCTTGATCTCTCAGGGTCTTTAGACATTGTCCAAGTAAAGGAGTGCAGAGGTACTCCCACTCATAGCTTCCTCTCTCTCTCAACCCACCCCCACCATGCTCGATTATCAATTTGCAAAATATTTAACATCCATCGTCTATTGTGTTTGGAGGGAGGGAGGGCGTTAATGTCTAACGAGTGTGTATGCAGTGTTGGTACACAACCCACCGTCTGTTAATAAGGATTGCCTGCCAGTTCCCGCTTGTGGGGGTTGCAATGGTATCTAGGCCTCCTGACCATTCACTTCCCTTTCTATTTACTAACCCAGGGTCCGAACCTGTCATGCCCGTGTGTAGTCGAGGGTAGAGAATGACTATGATTGTTATATTATTGTTATTATTTGGCTTAGCACCTCTTAGGACTTGTCTTGTACAGTTTTATTAGTGGTTGGGAGGGAGGGTAACTGCTTTTCACCCACTCTAACTGCTCCTCTCTCTGACCTGGTATCTATATCACTTGAGGGCATAGCACGTGTTGCATGTTCCCTCAGAACCATGTGCGACATTTCTCAGTGTACCATGTACCACATTCCTCAGTGTACCATGTACCACATTCCTCAGTGTACCATGTACCACATTCCTCAGTGTACCATGTACCACATTCCTCAGTGTACCATGTACCACATTCCTCAGCCCAGTACCCAAGAAAGTGCTCCATCCCTTCCTTTGCTCAGTATATGATGAGTCTATACTACCCTTACCTGTTCTCCTTCAGGCCTTTCTTCCCTCCATTAACCTGTTTAAGGCACAACATTAAACTCCGTACAAATAATTCCTAATTGTTTTTGTCTTTAATTTGCTTAGGCCTAAGTATGAATACACAGTTTACTTCTGTTAGGTAAAGGGTCTATGATGTGAAGTATTGAACAGCCAGCCAGTCAATGCCTGTGGTGATAGAAAGTTCAGTTACAGCTGCTTTCTTCCCAGCAGAACTTTTCTTTTTAATGAACTTGCTTGAAGCAGGGTAACTATATACTGTTATTATGAGAGGAGGAATTAGTGTCTGAAGTAAGTTCCACCAGAGAGCCAATGGTATCAGTACAACTGGTAATGAGTGTCACATATGGAAAGCTTTATGTCATAACTTTTTACAATACACCAGATGTGTGCTATTGTTTTTTGTTGTTGTTTTGTTCCAATTATTACTACTGCTAAAGTACCCAAATACATGCTAGCAGTACAATTCTCCTTTTTGTCCCTTTCTTTGTTCCTGTCTCTGTGAAGTGAGCTCTCCTGCTTCTAGAACATTTTATTATGCCCTTTCCTAAAAGCTTTCTTTTCTCCTCCTTTTTTCTTATTGATTTCACTTGTTTCACATTGTACATTTAACTGATTGAACTCAATTTTAGCAAATGAAAATGTTGACTCTTTACCAACCCAGTTTACCTGTGAATTAGTTTTGACTAAAGACACCATTGTTACATATGTAGAGATTATTATTATTATTATTATTATTACTACTACTACTACTACTACTAGTACTACTACTACTAGCAAATTTCTCGTTTTCAGTAAGAAGTCGAAATGTCGGGTTAAGAACATAATATTGACTGTTAGAATGAGAAAATTTACTATTATTATTATTGTTGTTGTTGTTTTTATTATTTGTTATTAATCATCATCATAATTGTTGTTTTTAGTCCTCAGTTGTCAAGGAGAAAGCCGCCTCCAATCGCCCCCAAGCCCACTGTGTTCCGTACGGTGACTGCCACAGGAGAAGTCCACTTCACAGTGGAGCCGCCTTCATCATTTGAGGAGGTAAAGGGTCATTATAGGAGTGACTTGTTGTGAGTGGGTAAGGAATCATCAAAATACAATCACAACGGTGCGTACTGTATAGCCTAGACAACATAAGTGAGTTTTGGTTTAATAATTTCAATTAATTTCAATACATTACTTCTGGGACAGCAGAGATGGCAATGTATGTATGTGTGGATCTTTTAAAAATCTGTGTGGATCTTTTAAAAATCTGTGTGGAACAGATGGCAGCGTTATGATTTCTAAATAAGTTTGTAAACATAAGGAACAAGCCAATACAATTCTTACAGCTTATCAATCATAATGCTATAGTTGATTACATGGCATGATAGAATTTAAAGTGAACTTTTTCTGATCACTAGAAATAAACTATTTTATTACAAGTTACTCAATCTAGACACCATCCCCACCACCATTACTTGTCCGTTTCCACCACCCCCCCCCTCCCCCCAAATAATAATCATTCCACCCACTCTTTAGTTATTTGTACGTAAGCTACACGGCTATTCCAGCAATGCTCTCCAGATTTTGGTATTATCGGTATTGCTGTAAATCAGTTACCATAATATTAACCTCTATGAAATAATTATGTGAATGCTTTAATTGCACATGGTGAGGGGGGCGTGCACTTGAAGGTACTTTACCATATTTGGTCACATGTTTTCTGAGTGTGCGTGTCTGTGCATGTGTTTGGCTATGGGCATTCATGTGTGTAGTATCTCATTGTATATTCACTCACTCTAATTTGACAGAACGATTTTCTACACACGCCACTTTGTCTCTGTTACATGTATCAGTCCATTGTCTGCATACTCACATTATCAACCATCAGTTTTTCAACAAAGTTACCATGGCGAACCATTAGTACACAACGTTTCACTTCCTTGTGCCAATCATGAAATGCTTATTCTATTCTCTCACACACTAACATACAGCCTAGTCATCAAGCCAGACTTCCAGTGTCTCTACTGCGTAAACCGCGTGGTCCTACAGGTAGAAAGATACCCTCAAGATATAGGAAGAGACAGCACCAAACATTGTTATTCACTTAATTAATGACTTCTTTCTCCCCCAGTATTTCACTGGATTCATTTGTTGGATGTTCCATTTTGCTAATTTTTAATGAATATTTTTTAAACAGTGAGTTGTGTTCATGAAATATTATGAATTAAACAGTGACATTGTTGTGCAGGAATACCATTAAACTAAAGTGCTTCTGAGTACATAATAGTGCCATGTATGAAAATAATGTTTGCAAATCTTGGCAGTACAGAGGATGCTTCTCCTCGCCTCCAAGGATGGACATACAAACACACACACACACACACGTGTCTACATATGCCTCCCTGCCATGCTCCTCAAATGGCTGTTCTCTCTATGCAACTGATCCAGCTGAGCTCTGAGTCTAGACACCTCTCCTTCAAGTCTTTCCACATCCATCTGCTGAGTCATGTTCCACTTTCCCCTACCTTCTGTCAGCCGCCTCAGATCTAAGTGAGCGTCCTTCAATTTCTGATCCAATTCAACATTGACCGACTTGTACTTCTCCAGCTGCTTCTTCAGTTTCTTCACCTCAGATAGTAACGGGTCCTCAGCACCCGTAATATTACTGGAGGTGGATTGCCCAGTAGATGTTGAAGAATAAGATGGCAATGTCTCTGGTAAACTGGAATAGCCACCCTCTCCTCCTGCACCTTCCCTGGTATAAAAATGTCCGTTCAATGCCTCCCACGATCCTCTCTTACTTTGTAAACTAGCTGATTCAGCTAATTGCACCGTTCTCCTCAATCTTTCTACTTCTTCCTTTAATCTGAACTTTTCCAGTTTCATGGCTTCAATTTTTCTCTCATGTTGATCTACACACAGAGATCTAGCTGCTCTCAGTTCACTCAACTGGTGCAGCAACACAGGGTTAGGCTCTAGCTCTGCATGCTGGAAACCACCCAAACCACCTTTGTCATTCAGCAAGCTTATTAACCTCAAGTTTTCCTTCTTCATTGTTTCTAATTCACTTTGCAGTGCCATAGTTCTGTCTCCTACATTAG